>ENA-OSJC01000047-OSJC01000047.1-marine-metagenome-genome-assembly--contig:-NODE-47-length-115522-cov-5.482030_pt1 | contig 115522 bp, 107 predicted proteins | sample MGYA00237885_ERZ534234 | MGnify/ENA primary metagenome ERZ534234 (study PRJEB26413, sample SAMN06343907) | marine metagenome | isolation source: coastal waters | place: Atlantic Ocean: West Antarctic...
TTAAAGCAATCTTTATCGAAGAGGCTTTATTCTAAGTTATATTATTTATATATTATTAGATAATGGCGGGAATGACGGGACTCGAACCCGCGGCCTCCGGCGTGACAGGCCGGCGCTCTAACCAACTGAGCTACATCCCCAAAGATACTTAGTATATATCTATTCATTGCAATATATACAAGATATTTAATAAAAAAATAATGGTGGGTGATGACGGGATCGAACCGCCGACCCTCTGCTTGTAAGGCAGATGCTCTCCCAGCTGAGCTAATCACCCTAAATCCGAGAAACCGCATTATAGAGATTCTAATTCAGTGGTCAATGCTTCGCAGGGCATATTCCGAATATAATCAAATTTTAAAAGTTATTGGTATTAGTAGTAAAATCAATACAGCGGTTGGACCACTACTGATACGCTTGCAAAAGCCCACCTGAAGTCGACTTCGACACGGCAACCAGAGTACACAGACATGGACATGGACATGGACATTTATAAAGAGTTTCACTTTGAGGCCGCACATCGCCTGCCCAATGTGCCGGAGGGACATAAGTGCGCACGTCTGCACGGGCATTCGTTCCATGTCCGTCTCACAGTAACGGGAGATTCACCTGAACCTGCAGGGTGGGTGATGGACTTCGCCGAACTTAAGGACAGCTTCAAACCTTTCTATGAATTGCTTGACCACCACTACCTCAACGACGTCCCGGGGCTGGAAAATCCGACCAGTGAAAATATCGCGCGCTGGATCTGGAAAAACTTAAAACCGCAAGTCCCTTTATTGAGCCAGGTGGAAATTAGAGAGACCTGCACCAGCGGATGTATTTACCGTGGCGAGTGAGTTTATCTACGTTACGGTAACCCGCTGGTAACACACGCAAAAAAACTTGACGAATACAGATATGCTTCCTATTTAGTGGTTCTGGAAACACCTGCAGAAGCGGTGCCTCAGATAACGCTCTTTGATGTGTCTGTAACAACGGTAAAGGTTACCTCTGGTAGCGGCATAAAATGTTATACACACACCAGGGTGTATAGGACTGTTTCACGGAGTTAGCTTTTTGTTTACACTTAAACACTCAAGATAAACTCTTAACTTATTGTTATTTATGAAGTAATGTTTTATTGTACAGTTTTTGACCAATTTACAAAAAAGCGAGTATTACAGCATTTAAGCGCTGCCTAAACAATTTATTCACGGAGTTATCCACAGAATCTGTGGAAAAATGATAACGACGAGGACGCCTACAAAATCTGTCGAGTAAGAAACCAACAACCCCGCAGATTCACGCTAGAGAGCCGCGCCTAAACCCTGGCTAATGATTTGCTGCAGATAGTCTCGCAGGGCACGACGGGTGTGTAATCTAGCGCCCATCCGGGGAAACATGACGAGCGACACGACCAGGCGCATAATCAGGTCCGTTGCAATACCGACATCGAGGGCCGCACTAATCTCTCCGGCCTCCTGCGCCATCCGCACGTGCGGCGGCCAGAAAGACAAACTCCGCTCGTAAAACCGTGGATCGAGGAACATCATCGCTACGGTCTCCGGCTCGATTTCGGCCAGCGCCGCGAATATCCCCTCCTGCATGTCTTTGCGCCCAGATAACACTGACTGAGTCAATTTGTCGACCAATGTTACCTCCTTTTCAAGCCGCCCCTCTGTCCGGTTAAGAAAGAGCTCCTGATGCCGCCGGATGATGCCTTCAACCAGGGCTTCCTTGTCATTAAAGTGCTTGTAAATCGAGCCACGGGACAATTTCCCCACCCTAGCGACCTCGCCCATCGACGTACGACGTATGCCGAAACGGTGAATACACTGCTCCCCGGCATCCAGAATCCTTGCCACCATCGGATCACTATAGTGCAGTGCATTAAACTGTTCATTCGACATTTAGAGGCCGCTGATTTATCAAATAAAAAATATTTAATTTGGGTGCATTGAAGTCACAACTCCTGATTTCGAGACTTTGGTCTCCACATAATCAGGCTAACAGTATACAAAAAGCCGCATCAAAATGTTGTTCGAGGTCATTACTCGCCAATTTTCCCGCCGTTGTCGTTAATGCGTTATGCCAAAACGAACCGACATCGGCCCTCAGCCAGTGGTGTAAGGCCTACCCAGGGGTCATGGCGGGCTGAGACGCTGGAGGGCCATGCAGGCACGCCTATAGTGCACTAGGCTCAGAAGCGACTGTTACCATCTCTTGAGTCAACGGCTCAAGCACGGTCATCTGAGAGGCCTTCAGCCGGCTGTCTGAAGGTAGGCTTCTGAACAGACTTGGCGCACGATTGAAGCCGGAGGCCAAGGGTTTCTCCCTACTCGCACAGGGTGAGCCGCGATGCTAAAGAAAAATTAGCAGTATGCTACTGAAAACTCAATGGGATGAGACGCCGGGTGCAGTGACTCAACAATGAACGACTATGAATTTTGTCCTCTTTAATGCGGATACAGCGTGGGGACAATCGGTAATCTTTTCTCGATACTTTAGGGGTTACCGGCCCGGGCCGACCCGATAATCTGGCGGAAACACCTGCTTAGAGTTCCTGTACTTATCATATACAACAACGTAGTATTTTTGTTTTGCGTCATTTTTTAGGCAGTTGAGCCTTTTGGCTTTGAGCGTGGCGCCGCTAGATCTGGGGGCACAACTTGCACTCTTGCCTCAGTAATCGGCTGCTTTTGTAAGGTTGTGTTGTGATAGGTGAGCACAGATTAGTCGGGAAACGCTGGAAGTAGACTTATTCTGTGTGAGGCTAACCACTTGCAGGCGCTGTCACTGAATCGCCGGAGCGGACTGCAGATAAAAGGATTTAACGATGTTCACTACTACAGTAGAAAAAGACCGCGATGGCTTCTACCTCGCTGTAGACCATAACTGGACAGATCTCCTTGGCTTAGAGCCTTACCACCCAGACATGAAGTGGCCAAGCATACCCGTCGAACTTGGCTTATCCACCTCTGCAAGAGCGTCTCTTGAAAAAATAGAAGCCACAGTGCGTAAAAAAAGACTTCCTATAAGCAGCACGGGGATGTGGAGGCCAACCAATGAAATGCTCCAAGTCATCACGCACAGGAAGCCCACAATCAAAGGGGGTTTCCAAACGGTAGAGCATGTCTGTAAGGTCAGCGATCTCTACCATGGCTGGCCTCTGCGGTTAAACCATCACCTACAAGTACTTGTGTTACCCGGTGGAAAGCAGTTAACAAAGAAAGACTTGTCAGTGCTTCATCTCTTTGTGTTGCGTTCACCCAGAAAACTGATAGCACAGAAACACTGTTGCTCAGTTGCAGCTGTTGAAAAACGTCTTGCAAAGATAAAAGACATATTAACGCCTCAAAACCCAGCGCCTCAGGGTCGCAGCCTTAGTCAGTGCCTGCTAGAGTTAAACCTCATACCGTTCTTGCTCAGTGAATTTGATCACTTTGATCCCATCGAGTTTGTCACGCCTCACATCGCCCACAATCTGAGTTTTTAACGCTTTGTCCGGCTGGGTATAACAGCTTCAAGCCATTAACTTGTCGCCCCGCCTTCGCTGTATAAATGTACGTCTCGCTGAGGAAAAGGAATAGAGATCCCCTCTTTATCAAAGCGCATTTTAATCTCACGGGTGAGGTCCGAATGCACTTTCCAATAATCTCCAGTTTTAGCCCATGGCCGAACTATAAAATTGACTGACGAGTCCCCTAGCGAGTGCAGCCTGATAGTCGCCTCAGGACTTTTTAACACCATGTCATGTCCACCGACAACGTCAGCCAGTACCCGCTCGGCATGTTCGATGTCGTCGCCATAGCCAATACCAAATTCCAGATCGACCCGACGAACTTTTTCAGCAGTAACGTTTTTGATAACATCACCCCATATTTTACTGTTGGGAACAATCAAGGTTTGATTATCAAACGTCGTGATAGTGGTTGAAACTAAATTCATTTTTTTTACAAGCCCAGAGGCTCCGGTTACCTCTACAAAATCGTCTACATCATAGGGCCTATATATGAGTATCATGCCACCGGCAGCGAAGTTACTCAGAGTGTCCTGCAGCGCGAAGCCGACAACAAAACCCGCCACACCCAGACCGGCCAGCATAGGCCCCAGCGAAATCCCAATCTGTGACAATGCCATTAGCAGCCCCACCACCATCACCGTGCCACTGGAAACAGAGGCCAACGTATTTTTCAGTAGTAACGACAAATCGGCACTGGAGCGCTCACAAGCCGCTACTGTGGCACGCCGCGCAAGCCGAGACAGAACGCGAAAAATAAATATCACAAGAATGAACATCAGTAATCGAAAGACGATATCGGGGGAGTTTTTTACCATGGATTTTTGAAGCGTGCGCCAGCTATCTCGTAAAAAACCCTGAAACGCCGGCCCCTTAAAATCACTAACTGAAAAGCCCTTCCCCTGTTGAAACAGAACGCTGGTATAAGCACTATTATCCAGTGCCAGCCGCTGTAGCAAGTCGGATACAATCTTCAGACGTTGCAAATACTGCTCATGAAGATTTGAGAAATTTTTGATAGTGGCATCAAGATCTGAATTCTCCGGCTCGCTTTCTAAGCTATGCCGCATTTGCTTTAAAGCCGAACCTGCAAACTGAATCTTACCGACCAGCGTCTCAGCATATAAGTTTAGCAGGCCTTGCACACGTTGCTGCATCGCATCAGTCGACATATCCAGCGACTTTCGCCCCTCGATGATATTGACCTGCTCCTCATAGTATTGAATACGCAACAACTCCAGACTGCTGACATAGGCTTTTCTGGCAATTAGCTGGCCGCCATTAAAAGACTCAAGCTCACTTTTAAACTCGGCAATACGCTTATCCAGTGATGCAATACGTGTAAATGTGCTGTGACTGACGTCTGCAAGATCTTCACGCAAACGCCCCTCGATTTCAAGGCGCTGTGTATCTTCCGCCGACAACTGTGCTGTCAGCCGAATTATCTGATCTAACGCCTGAAACACTTTAAAACTGCGCTCATCCAATCGAAATAACACAGCCTCCCGATCCTGCCTAGGTAAGTCATCAACTTGTCCACTGAGCCGTCGCAGGACGCGTATATCCCGATCAAGCGCTGCAAGCTGCGATCGCAAAGCTTCTTTCTCTGAATCGAGATTCGCATCGACAGCCACCTCAACCTCACCCTCATCAGATGCAACGGTTAGCGGTATGCAATAAAACACTAGAAGCAGCATTATTTTTAAAACAATAAGGGTGAAACTCTTCACTGACTTTTGCATTGCGATTTAATCACTCATAAGTGTCTATTTCAGTAAGGATATCAGGGACAACAGGCCCGAGCCAGCCAGTCATCAACACCGCCACTGGAGGGAACGAAAACATTTCTTTGGCTTCCCCCCCCAACCACCACAAGCGCGTTATGACTCATTACGGGCTACGAAGCCGCTTGCACTGGCTCCAATGTCAACCTTAACGAAGCACCCAATACCCCGCTGCTAGACAACAGCCTTGTTCAAAAAACGCTAACCGTTAGTGACTATGGCCCCACATCGACGGCTGCATTAATAGAGGTGGATATCGCCATCACTCACAGCGGTCCCACCGACCTTGTCATTACATTGACTTCGCCTGCAGGCACAGTACTGACATTGTCGAATCGCGAGAGCAGTGCCAAGGACAATCTTGTGGGTACTTTCCCAACCACCTTTAACTCGGTAGACAGCTTGTCTTTGATAGCACAAGAAAGTATGAATGGCCATTGGACGCTGACTGCAGAAGACGTCGACGTAGGCCCCTTCATGCGCGAGGGTCTTCTTAACTCTTCGGGTATCAAGCTAACGGAACAAGTTAAAGCCAATAGCGCCAATTTACCTATCACGGCAGATAGCCTCACTAATGGCAAACAGTATTCTTGTATGGTGCGCGGCGCGTTCCGCTAGTGGGCATAAGAAAGCGTCCGTAAAAGGTCCGTGTAAGCAGTGAGAAGCTTGCCTTTAAAGAAATGTAAAATGTTCGGAGGGGACTAGGCTCGACGCCAGGCCCTCTGCTATCATTTTATTGTGCACATAACATGAGTGGCTTCAGATATGGCGCAGCCTCAGCCAGCCTAAATTTAAGAATCGCCTACGGCACTTTTCGCCTAATCAGACAGGCCCCATAGTGCTACTCCAATAAAACCGACTAAATATATAAGAAAAATAATTAGTACTATTACCGCTAACAGCTGTGCTGCGAACTTTAGGTATTTATTCATTACACCGTCTCGCTTTCATAAGCTTCCGTGTCGTTAGAATACACTAGGGATTGTTAGAATTCCCGTCCGTTAGAATGCCAACACCTCTGGCCAGCACTTTGCCCTACTCTTGTCCAACCACTGGCAACCAAACGCTGCAAACAACAAACACTCAAGCCCGCAGCACCCGCGCTGTCCGTTGACGCTAATTATTATTTCGCGTGGGTATCAGTTCTCGAACACGGTATCTGCTGCTAACGCTGAAGGAGCAGTGGCATTGAGCTCGGACGCGACGCCCGCTAAACCTTAGCAGTCACACATACAGCCAAGGATGTTATTAAGGACTTCTGCGCTCTTCATTGACCAAACAACGTTATAGTCTAACTCAGCTTTCTGTTAGACATTAAGCACAGAGTTCTTTATCGGCAGCTGACGTATGCGCTTGCCGGTGGCATTAAAAATAGCGTTCGCCAGTGCTGGGGCAATCGGCGGTGTGCCAGGCTCTCCCGCTCCACCCATGGCTTCACCGCTGTTAATAATATGCGTCTCAATGGCAGGCGCCTTAGACATTCTTACCGACGGGTAGTCATGAAAATTACTCTGCACCACCGCTCCGTCCTGAATGGTAATTTCGCCATATAGAGCAGCGCTTAGACCATAAATAATACCCGATTCAATTTGCGCCTTCATTCCATCAGGCGAAACCGCGTATCCCGCATCAATGACAGCCACTACCCGGTCAACAGATAAATTATCATCATTTACTGTCACTTCAACAACCTCTGCAACGATGGAGCCAAAACACTCCTGCAGTGCAATGCCTCGCCCACGCCCCGGCGCAAGTGGTATATCCCATTGAGCCTCGGTGGCGGCTTTTCTTAAAACAGCGAGTTGCCGCGGTAAATGTTTAAGCCGTGCAGCGCGGTACTCATATGAGTCCTGACCAGCGGCGACCGCTACTTCGTCTATAAATGACTCGGTAAAAAACCCATGTTGGGAATGATCCACACTCCGCCATGCGCCTAAAGGCACATGGGTTGGACTCGCAACATAACCAATTTCTTTAGCAGCAACGGTGTAAGGGATGAGAGGTGCTTCCGCAGGTTCCATTTTTCCCGCATAGGTGTTTTCCCATGCCGTGAGATTGCCGACCTCATCAAGTGCTCCGCGAAAGCGGCTCTGCACAGCTGGGCGGTAAAAGTCTTGGCGAACATCCTCTTCACGTGACCAAATTAGCTGCACCGGGCGCCCCACCTTAGCCGCTAGCTGCGCAGCCTGTATAGCGTAGTCGGCCCGCGATTTCCGGCCAAAGCCACCACCCATAAAGCAGTTATTCAAGGTCACATTTTCAACCTCAAAACCCAGAGAGTCTGCGACGGCTTGCCGGAAACCTAATGGACTCTGACAGCCGATCCAAATCTCGCAGTAACCGTCTTCAACTACGGCTGTAGCATTCAGAGGCTCCATGCAGGTATGGGCCAGGAAGGGGACTCGATAATCGGCGTCTATCACTTTAGCGGCATTAGTCATAGAAGCGTTCAAATCGCCCTCTGACGCGTCCGATTGACGATCGACACCGGCGCTAATATCTCTTTCAAATTGCGCAAAGATCGTGTCGCTTGATACCGCATCATTCTCGGTAGCGCGCCACTGAATATTCAGCGCGTCCATGCCTTTTTTTGCCTGCCAGTAGCCCTCGGCAACAACAGCGACCGATTCCGCAGAGGAGAAGCCTCCAACCAATGCGTTGACTTCAGCAGGAGGAAGCTGAACCACGTCCACAACGCCCTCTATCGAGCGCGTCACAGTGTCATCAATATTTTCCACACCACCGCTAAAAGTGGGTGCACGCCTCACTGTGGCATACAGCATATTGGGCATCCTTACATCGAGGGCAAAGATAGCAGTGCCATCGACTTTACTAGGAAGGTCATGCCGTTGAACATCGCGCCCCATGATCTTAAACTCATCGGGCCTCTTCAATGCGGGCGATGCGGGAGGCGTCATCTTGGCGGCCGCCGCCGCAAATGCCGAATAGGGTTCACTTCGACCCGTCTCTTCATGAATCAGCTGACTATCACGTGCGACCACTTGATCCACTGGAACGTGCCAGGCTTGCGCCGCCGCGATACGCAGCATCTCCTTGACGGCAGCACCCGCGACGCGCATACCGTAGTGTCCCGTGGCGCGCACACTGGCACTGCCACCGGTAATCTGCAGATCAAGCGCCTGGGCGCTAAGAATAAGAACACCATCGACAGTAGGAACCACAAAGTCCGGTAGGTCTGCGCCGGCAAGCAGCATGCCTTTAGCCATCGGATAATTGGCAAACTCGCTAATGGCGGGTGCTTCCTCGAACTTGACCAGACTCCAGTCGGCATCAAGCTCGTCAGCAAGCATTTGTGCCAGTGCTGTGCCAACGCCTTGGCCCATTTCCGAATGCGGAACAATAGCGGTAACCACATTATTACTATCGAGCTTTACCCAGGTATGAAGGAGAGTTTCATCGTCATCTGTCACGTGTTTGGACAGTTCGCTGGCGCGATTGCCCGGGCGAATCGCAACACCAACAATCAATCCCCCACCGGCGATAACGCCAGCACTAATAAAGCCGCGTCTCGTCCACTTACCCATTGGTCACCCCCTGCCCAACATCAACAAGGGCGGGATCAAACTGTTGCACCCCGGCAGCCAGCTTAATGGCTTTGCGGATTCTGCTATACATGCCACAGCGACAAATATTTCCTGACATGGCGTCATCAATATCCCCATCTGACGGTGATGGGTTTTTCGCTAGCAGTGCCGCTGCAGACATAAGTTGTCCAGACTGACAGTAGCCACATTGAGGCACCTGCTCGTCGATCCAGGCCTGTTGCAATGGATGAAGCTCGTCAGGACTTGGTGCAAGCCCTTCAATCGTAGAAATATTCTGTCCAGCGACAGCCGAAACCGGGGTGACACAAGAGCGCATAGCGACGCCGTTAATATGCACGGTACATGCCCCGCATTGGGCAATGCCGCATCCGAATTTTGTGCCGGTGAGTTCAAGCTGCTCGCGTAACACCCAAAGTAGCGGTGTTGCCGGATCTACCTGTAGTTTTTGTTCCGTTCCATTGACGGTTATTAAGGTCATTTTTGACGCTCTTAACATAGTTTAAAAATAGATTATTGATGGTGCAAATTAATCGGCTAACGATAATTTGTCAAACCACTGTTGTCGTGTTTTTGGTTATCTGAGGCCCCTAGCTTCGACCGGCCGTTATTTGCTGAATGAGCGCGGCCAAATCTTGTGGATAATCGATGTCACCTGCGATATTGCCCAGTGCCAAACTTTTGGGTGCTGGACAGATACTGTCTAAAAGCGCGCTGCCACCTCTATCACTGCTCAGGTTCATCAAGGCATTAAAATAGCGCTTACCAAATATCGCTGGCACCCCCAGATGACTGTTGTATTGACTGCAGACGACCTGCTGGTCTGTAAACAGGGACACTAAGCGCTCTAGGTGCTGACTATTTATCCGTGGCTGATCCGCCAGCAAGAGCAAAATCGCATCGACCTTGTGTTGGAGTTCTCGGACACCGACTGCAATTGAACTACCCAGCCCTCGTTGCCATTGATAATTGTGGATAATTTCAGTTTTGGAAATATGGCAACTCAGCTCATCAGCATGGCTGCCTAACACCGTATACACCGCCCCGAAGGCGAGCTGATTGGCTGTGTCTATACAGTGCTGCACCATGGGTTTTCCATCAATAAGTGCAAGCTGCTTTACTGACCCAAAGCGTGAGGCGCCGCCAGCAGCGAGGATCAAAACTGCAGTTTTCATAGAAGATTACTGATTGACTTAGCGTCTGTGCGATTAACCACGGCTTGGCACTCGGCTATAATAGACAGCGCGATATCTTCTGGTAGCTCTCCGCCTAAGCTCAGCCCGGCTGGCCCCGCAATAGGAACCGACAGATTGTCTTTATCCAGACCCGCCAACCCTAAAACCTTGTCTTTGCGCACTATTGGCCCCAATAACCCCAGATATTTAACCGCGGATGTTTGTAAGGCCACCAATGCATCAGCATCAAGTTGCAGGTTATGCGTTATGACAATGGCCGCATCAAAGTGATCAAATAGGGGTTCCTTAACCAAGGCTAATGGTGGGCACCGCAAAATAGTGGTGACGCGCATAAAATGCTCCCGGCGCGCATTGGCAGGTCTCGGATCACAGAGGGTTATCTCCCAACCCAGCGCCGTCGCTAAGCTGGCCAGCGGACGAGCATCAATGCCACCCCCAACGATCAATAAATGAAACGGCGGCTTAATGGCGGTGACAAGCCAGCTATGGCTGCTTACCTGCGTGAGCTGCGCATTTTTGCGACCTAACTGACCAGTCATGTCTCTGTAATTGACGCTGTCTTTTAACCAGACTTCGGCTTCCGCGACCTCGCCCTGTTCAGTGACTTTTTGCACAAACATGCAAGTTTGACGATTTGCCAAGGCGTCCAAAATAACGGGTAGCTGTAAATAATTATTTTCGGTCGTCAAAGGTTGCAGTAAAATATGAATCGCGCTTCCACAACCAATGCCCAACAGAAACGACATATCGGCTTCATCGCTGGCATCATAGCAAACGGCCATTGAACGTTGTGAGCGCATAACCTGAGAGGCCTTTTTTTGTATATCGGCTTCCAAGCATCCGCCACTCAAGAGACCAAATTGCTCGCCTGCGTCGTTGAACAACATCATGGCGCCGGGCGAGCGATAACTGGGACCGTCTATTTTGTAGAGAGTGCCCAGCACCCACTTTTGCTCATCGCGTTTTGGGTGCCATTGTTTAAGCTGTTGGGAAAATTGGTTGAACATGGCGATAGTATAAATGACTCGATCTTAAAGTCGCTACCAATAACAACGTTCGGGGACCGAATGCACGGGCGATGATAAAGCGGAACGACCAAGGACGTGAAGGAGATGTAGACAGCTTCCTGCATCGGCTGGTGTCGTTCCATAGGCGCACCATCAGCCTAGTATAGGAGACCGAGGAGTGGTGGGATCTCCCGAGAGGCTCTGAGCGCTTCTTTGTTTCGTTGTTTCGTTGTTTCGTTACCATGCACTGCACCGTCATATTGAGCCTATTTTACGTGCTCCTAAAACACTCATTATTGGCATATTTGATCGGCAGTCGGTTTCTGAACAAGCAATCTGACCTGCGAAATTAGGCGTCAGCGATATCAAGTTGGATAGCATCCATTGGGCGTGGTGCAGTGTTTTCTCATCAAGCGATCGCTACTCGCGGCTTAGCCCCAACCTGAGATATTGCATCTAGGCGCAGGAGGCTAATGCTAAATCAGTAAGGACGCTGTTAAAAAAGCTCACAGCGCCCAGAATGCAGATAACGACGTTCGACGATTAAGGATTAGCCTTGCACCCCGAACTCTGCTTCTCGAGCCGTTACATGACGCAGTTCTTGGCATAAGCTTTGGCTTCGTCTGCTGTCCACTTCCCTTTGGCCTTGCCTGACAGGTCTGCGCACCACTCTTCAGACCCAATGGCCATGCCATCGATCAGACAGCTTTTGGCATACGTTTTGGCATCGGATCCGGTCCACTCTGATTTTGGCTGTTCTTTCTGGGCGGCACACCACTTCTCGCTACCCGGTTCGGCCGCGCAGCTAGCGAGGGTGAGGATGCAGGCAATGAGTAAAATACGCTTCATGTGATATTCCTTATTAAAGTTTAAAAAATGACATAACGAGATTATATACCGTGCTGGATTCTGTTTTCCAGATTTAACATTCTCATAGACCGCCAGTCCATCAACTTAACACACAGTTTCGGCTAACTACCCTATTGAAATATTTCGGGAACGATTACAATTAGATGTCGGTAAAGCCTTACCCGGTTTGTCGTTATCACAATACAGGGTGACGGCGAGGATCGCAGCGACGAACGCTTGTAGCCTCGTGTTAAAGCACCGACATCCACCGCTTAAACACACCGGGATCAGAGGCTGGGTGGCCGCTATTAAAGTAAGAGGTAGAGAATGACCCGCACATCTGTCGCGGAACGAGCGGGACCAACCGACCCAGGTGCTCGCCTGCAAGCAATTGATGCCGTACGGGGGGCCGCTCTTTTTGGAGTGTTGCTTGTCAATATGTACAACTTCGGGGCTGATGCCCCCGAGTGGACAGGCCTTGTGGATCGCACCTTTAGCACTTTGATGCATTCACTTTTCGAAACGAAATCCTTGCGCCTGTTCTCTTTGTTGTTTGGCCTCGGCTTCGCTCTGCAGTTGGCCGGGGCAATGTCCCGAGAGAGCGGATCGCTTTGGTTTTACGTCAGACGATTGATCGTCCTGTTCGTTTTTGGCATGGCCCACGCGCTGTTTTTTGATGGTGACATTTTAATGGAATACGCATTGCTGGGGCTGATTCTTGTGGCGTTCAGCAATGTCCACCGCCGAATACTGCTCATTCTGGGATTTGCACTATTGGCGGCATTCCCACTAGGCAACCTGATATATCCGGAAAGTGACGATGATTTGGCTGCGCACTGGGAAGATTCTCTGCCTCTTGCCGAACTGAGGGTAGACCACCCCTATCTCGGTTCCCCGATGGACGTTTTCAGCGAGAATGCTTTTGCTATCCCGCCACCTATCGGATCAAATCTGCAGAGTCCCGAGTCGAGTCTCGCTATTTTCTCGATGCTTCTACTGGGTCTTTATGTGGGCCGGACCAGAATTCTCTATGACGTTGCAGCTCATCTGCCGCTGATTCACAGAGTGTTCGCCTGGGGCATTGGCATCGGGGCAGCAAGTACAATCGCTGAATGGTGGCTGAGCCAACATTATGGTTATGCGGTTTTCACTGTGACCACAGCCCCAAGCGGAGTGCGATTTATGGGTGACATGCTCTTTGCTTATGGCTCAACGGCATTGGCGTTGGGCTACGGCGCGGGTATCGTATTGCTGGCGCAACGAGGTCTCTGGCAATCCGCGCTAAGACCTTTACAGAACTTAGGGAAAATGGCCCTGACAGTCTACTTGTGCAGTACGGTGATGTTTACCACGCTTTTCTACGGATGGGGTTTTGGCCAGCTTTTTCTGATGGGGCCGACAGAAACCACTTTCTATGCGGTTATGTTCTTTACGATGCTCGCGGCATTCTGCACCTGGTGGTTAGCCAGGTACAGATTTGGTCCTGCTGAATGGGTGTGGCGCAGCCTGACTTACTTAAAGTTTCAGCCTTTGCGCCGGTAGTGCCCGTTAGCCTCGGTGCAGCCTAGAGGGTAGAAATGCCTTCCCACACGCTGCTATTGCCGCAATCTGCAATGTCATTGAGTTGCAGGTCTACGTCCTCAACCTTTGAACCTTCGTAAGCATCACGGAACTCGCCCATCTCTGCAAACGTAGGGAAGACTGTAACAAACCTGAAATCGCCCTTGGCATCAGATCCTGTAGCAATTGGAAATCTGACAGCCACATCGATGTTTTTGCCACCGTCCGTATTTCTTGCAGCTTTAATCCACTTTTTTGTAACTTCAAACAGGTCAGCCGCCGTCGCGTCGTCGTTAAAATGGCAGATGTAAATTTGTACGGCCGACATTTTTGTCGATGAAAACGCTGGTGCAGCGATAATCAGAAGAAGAGAAACCAATAGTGATCGAGAAAATATCTTCATTTGTAATACTCCGTAGGTTGGACGTTATGGGACTTACCCAAAGTCTACCTATTTATGGACGCATTTTAAAGTACGCAAAACCCTACTTCTGATAACGCAGTGACCGCTAAGTTACACTTGGGTGCTTCAGGATAAGTTTGTGGTCCTCCAGGATTTATTGAGGTTGTTTGCGCGACCCTTTACAACGCCTCCAGAGGCCGCCAAGCAGCCCCTGGCGCCTCCGTATCAGTTTTAGCTCAGCGACACGCAAGAGGTCTTGACCTCGCCCACAGCGGCCCTAGAAGCTCCGCACGCACTAGCAACTGCTCTCAGGCACAGTATGGAAGAAAACAGAGATAGATGCTTCCTCGAAAAAACCCGAAAAAACCCGAAAAAATTGTTAGATCAGACGGTTACGGATGACCCTAGTCATCGAGTTTTCAATCTCCTCAATCAAGCGAGCACTAAAACTCTCGACTCCACCGCAGTCGGCCGGAGCATGGATGACACGCAGATTGGGCTCCAGCTCAAATTCTAAGTCTCTGATACGATCGCTGTTGCTAGGTGCTATTACCGGTCGACGGCCGGCTCTGCGGGGCTGCCCTCGTAAGTGGCAGCGGCAGGCAGATGCATTTCCTTCAGAACCAGACTTAGGGGTAGAATTGTGGCGGCGGGCTCGATCACTGCACCCCCCATAATTGTGGAGCCTAGATTAATGGTGCAGCCATCGTGTACTTCGGCTCGCTTGACCTTCAGCATCATGCTCTCGAAAGTGTGCAACTGAAGAATACCGTTGATCATGCAGTCATCCCCGACGCTGACTGCATTCCAGTCAGAGGCCTGCATGGGAGAGGTCATTATCGTCCGTCGGCCTATCTGACACCCCATTCTTCGCAGCACCGAATTAGAGAGCAATGTCCCGGCGGTCATCTTCAGGGGCCTCTTGCACCAGGCAAAAAAGCAGTCCTGCGCAAAAAAATAGCTGAAGTGCCGCCAGGACCAGAACGGCGTTGAGTGCTCAATCCCCCACTCACTGCCCACAAGGAGCTTCTTGATCGCACAACAGAGCAAGACAATAATCGCTTCTGCGAAAATCAAAGCAAAAAAAGCGCTAACGATCAGATATCCGTCCAGGCGCAGAAAGCTGGTGTAGAGAATGATATAGACAAGCATTCCTGCCATAGGCAGAAAGCCTATGCTGAAAAGATCATTGAGAAAGACGCGAGCCAGAAAAAGAGGGAAGCTCGGAAGTACCTGAGATTCATTCTCCTTATCGAACTTTGCGCTGGCAAACTGTACTGGCGGATTTCCAGCGACAGTGATGGGTTCACCTTCCCGCGACCGCATTTGGCGCCGGAACTGAATATCATTGCCCAGTGTGGATACACCCAGCAGGAAATTGGACGGAAACTGCCCGGATTCCGCGACGCAATTGGTACCACTGAAGAAATTCCGGGGCATGTCCAACTGGCAAAGTTTCATGTGCTCCGCCCCGTAGTCGAGCATGTTCGTGAAACAGCCATTAGACCAGAAGACCTTTGAATCTGCGCTGGCCAGTTCAGGCACAAGATTGTGCATGAGGTCGCACTCCGAGGCTCCCAGTCGTGGAAAGCGCATGCCAGCCAGCGCGCGCAGATACTGGCCGGTAATGGTCCAGGTCCACTGCTTCTGGATCTGGTTCATTTTCTTCATTCGATACAACAGAAGAGCGCCACGCAGTCCGCGAGAGGAGTAGATACCCGGTGCGGCGGGCGTGCAGCGCAAAAAGAGACAGACCAGTATAGAGATCAGTAGAACCGCAACCCAAGTGGTGACGAAGGTGTAGGCGCTCATATCCCAGATAATGTCTGTCAAGGGCGTTACCTTGAAATACTCGCTGGCGACCACGGTGTCTCCCTCGGACATAAATGAGGCCGCAAACCACGTTACCGAAGCCGTGGGAACGACGAAAAGCCAGAAATCGAGAAAAATCTGCATGAGGATATTGAGCACTTCCATGAACCAGCTGGGCAGGTTGGCCTGACAGGCTTTTGCAGTTCGCGCCAGATTCACACAATGGCCGCTGCAGCGCGCGGGGGCACCCTCCCACATCTCTTTTGCACCGACGTCAGTGTGGATGGGGGTAAAGGGGTTAATCCAGGCGCCACGGCCCACGGTTACACCACTGGCAATCGCTGCTCGCATCCCAATTTTGCACCCACTTTCAAGGCTGACGGGACCGATGTGCAGCTTCTGGCCCAGCCACTTTGAGGTGTGAATATAGGCGCCAGTTTGTATCGCGACATTGTCTCCGACAGAGAGTAAATCCAGGGGACCGGAAAATTCAACATCGGGCGCGCACTGCAGGTTGGCTCCAATCTTCACGCCCAGTCGCCGCAGCACATATGCCATCAGCGGTGCGCTGCGAAACATCATACCCAACGGTGCAAGTACCGAGCTTTCCAGTCGTCCAATGCACCAGACTCGAAGATGCATTCTGCTCCACTTGGGATAGATACCGGGCGCCGCTCTGTTGTTGTACAAATGGCCGCCCATGAGAAGCTTGATTACCATCACCCACAGTAGATTAGCAAAGGGCAAGACGAGGGCAACCAGGTACAGTATGAAACCCAGACCCAGAAACCCTAGGATATGCGCAGTCATAAAGAATTCGCCAATTTCCGTGAATGCGATAATTGCCAGAAAACCGATCAGCGAGGGTAAGTACAGCAGCCATAGAAACAGCAATTGCAAACCGGTAAACACTCCCACGGGGAGCACCTGCGTTGAAGACTCACTGTGCGGGGCATTGCTTGCTCCAGCTTGGGCAATCGACTCCTCGGCGTTTGGCGCGCGCGGGTGCTGCCGCACGTGAGCTGCCACTTTTCGTGCCGTGTCACAGTCGCTGAGCAGTGCGCGCACGGTCACGTCCCATCCGGAGGCGTGGAGCTGCTGTGCCAGTCGCGCGATGACAATAGAGTGACCGCCGTGGTCAGCGAACACACTATCCCACCCCATGGGGGTCTCGAATACGGCTCTGCAAATTAACAGAATCCCCTCATAGCCGAGTTCCAATTCCGAATCCGGTGCAGCGGGAAATGCTTCCCTTGCTGCTACGGGCTGATGAGCATGGGCCAGCAGGTCAGATAAGACAGGTAACTGCTCTCTATCAATCTTCCCGGATAAGGGCTTCATGACAAAGCTTTCTACAAAAAATATACGGGAAGGGATAGACGGCGCAGGAAGTTGTTGGGCCAGACTCCTCGTTACATGCGCTGCCCACTTCTTAGACGCAGGAGCCGTCACCGTAATGTCAGTCCCTGCAATGGACGGAGCGCTGACGAAAGCGATCAACTCCTCGTTCTGATAATCCAGCACAGCAGCCTCGATTTCTCCAAACTGCGTCTGCAGTAAATCTTCAACGGCTTGGGTCTCGACACGGTGACCACGCACCTTGAGTTGCGCGTCAATCCTGCCTAAAAAATGTACGCGCTGCGTGCGGATGTCTATTTTACATCTATCTCCGGTGCGGTAGAGGCGGCCGAAACGCGGATGTGTGATGAACTTTCGGGCCGTTTGCTCGGGCAGATTTCTATAACCCCGCGCCACATGGGGTCCGCCAATGCAAAGTTCCCCAATGTCCCCATGAGGCAGCGGCTCAAGTTGGTCTATCTCGAGAATCACGTAAGTGACGTTAGCCATAGGCGAGCCAATCGTCACGGCTTCCCCCGGCCGCAAACTCTGTCGACTTGTGTCAGTGCTAGCCTCGGTAGGGCCGTAGGTATTGATAATCTGCCTTCTTCCCTGCGTCCAGGGCTGCACAAGTGCACTGGGAAAAGCTTCGCCGGCCGGCACAATATAACGGCAAATCGGATAGGGCAGGTCCACATGGGGATTTGGCGTAAGCGTGGTGAGAAGCACCGGCGGACAGAAAAGCACAGTGACTTCCGCTTCGCACAGCACAGGGATGAGGTCCGGGCCGGATCGAATTTGCTCCTTGGTCAGCATAACGACGGCGCAACCGGATACCCAGGCGCTGTACATCTCTGAAATACTGCCGTCATACCCCAGCGAAGAGGTCAGTGACGTCGCATCCATGCCGGGAATAAGATCGAAGTAATCCGCGTAGCTCAGCGCCAGATTCACGTAACCTGCGTGGGGGCACTCCACACCCTTTGGCAGGCCGGTGGTCCCGCTGGTATAGAAGATAGCCGCCAGCCGTTGAGCTGGATCGTCCAGCCAGCTGGGCGGCTCGCCGGGCGCTATGTTTTCCGGTAGTGCCAGCACATCCAATGTGGGCAACTGGCGAAAACTGGCCTCTCCCCGGGTGAGAACGAGCGCCGGTTGGGCATCATTCAGCATGTGGGAAAGCAGCATTTCCGGCAATGTCGTGTCGAGAAATAGCACTGTGCCGCCGGCCTTGAGTATCCCCAGATGTGCTGCCACGATCTGCCAGTTGTCCTGCGTCATGGCCACGGCGACCACCTGATCGGGACCGCAAAGGTATGAAGAGACCGCCGCCGCTATTTTTTCGGCTTGCACGTCCAGTTCCGCGTAGGTCAGAGACTCACCGGTATGAGGAATCTGTAAAGCCGTTAGATCGGGGAATTTTCTGGCACTGCGGGCAAATATTTCTGTGAGCCACTGGACACCTTGCTGGTGTGGGATGTTGACCAAGTGTTGGTCGCTAAAAACATCCGTCAGGCTATAGGGGCATTCATCCGCCTGCCCCTGCGGAACTTTCTCTGCCGCCCACAGGTAACGCCTCCAGGCTAAGTAAGCCAGTGCGAAGAAAGCGGCTGCAAAAATAATGACGGCCATAGCGTGGCGGTCAGTCGAAGTATCGCTGGAGTGATCCGCTTCGACGAATATCCAAGGTAATGCAATGGAAGCCGCCTCCCAGCATTTTGGAGTGCCTCAGCTTGAGCCTGATGACATCAATACCCTGCTTTTCCAACAGTTTGATCAAAGCCGTCTGGTCCTGATCAACCACGACCAGATTAGGGCTGATGCTGAACAGGTTCATGTCGATCCATTTGCTACCGATGCTCTTAGATAAATAGTCGGCGCCAAATCCGTTGGTACTTTCCATCGGTGGGCTATAAATAATCTCCCACTGTTTGAGAACCTCAGGCAGAGTATCCTCATTGATTCGAGCTGGATTGCACAGCATCAAACCGGGGCGCAAAGCGACAAAGGTTGAGTCGATATGGCTGCCATAGTAGACATCTTTGAGAAAGTGAACCCGGTATTCATCACCCAAAATGGTCTGCAGCCACTGCCCTCCCATTTCGTTACCGGTTGCGCTGACGAGGTAGATCAGGTCCTTGCCGAGGCGCAGAACATTGGCTGCATCAAAAGCCGGTTCATCGTTACGGGGCGTAGGCTTGTTCATGTCAACGTCGAACAGTGAGTCCAGCAGCATGGGCTTGGGCGCGCTGTACCATTTCGCGCCTGATCTCATATAGTCAATCATCATTTGGCGATAGCTGAATGATTCTTGGGCTCGGCTACGAATGACATTGGGTGTTTCGATAATCTGATCGCCGATGACAAGCATGATATCCCGCGGGCAATAGTTGTAGTAGCCCTCAGACTCCCAGTGGATGGTGGAGAATTTTTCGTCATGAGGCCAAGTCTCCGGGCGCTTCACCGTGACGCCCAACCCTTCGAGCACAGAGACAAATTCATTCAGGTCTTCTTCAGTTTCGTCAATAATCCACTGTGGAAAAGGGCCCTGCGGAATATCCCCCAGTGAACGGTCGGGAAATTCGGCCAGCTGGGTGCTCAAGTCGGCCGTGGGGAATTTTGCCCGCAGCGGATTACCTACGATCACCTCTTCCAGTTGATCCCACTCATTGCAACTCCAAACGACAGACATACTAATACAACCTTTTTTTGAATTTACGTACGAAACGGTCAGGGCAGAAAAGACTCGACACGTGTTCCACCACCGTCTTTGGCTATCTCTTTTTGCACGAGATCCGCAACGGCGAGGTCAAGCACGCCCAAACCGAAAGGAGAGAAAATCACCCTGCGTTCATCGCGCAAGGGTAAAGGGACATTCCCCAGCAGAATATCTCCCAAGGAGCCGTGAACGAAATCTGTATTTCCTGCTCTGTCAGATGCATGCTGAATCGACGTGGCGGCCCGGTTCACATGGTCGAGGTCGTCAACTATGTTGTGACTTGAAAGAATAGCGCCCGCACTCAGATCTCGCAGCGATACATGCAGCAGAGTCGCACCGGCCTGACAGGCATCGAGATTATCCACGTAAGGTTCTATAGCCGTAGTGGCAAACGCCACCATAGGACATTCGCCAAGCAAGTCCTCTATATTGGCTGCTACAGTGAAAGTTGCGCAGGGTCTGTGCGCGAGCAATGCCTCGCCGAAAACCTCGGTGCGGGCGCGGGACAGGTCAAACGCCATAAAGCGCCTGACGTTGGGCCACGTGACTGCCAAAAACTGTGCAATCGCTGCGTTAATCGGGCCGCACCCTACGAAGCCGATAGTCTCGGGTTCACCCGGAGCGAGCACCCGCGATGCCAGAGCTGCCGATGCGGCGGTACGTTGTTTGCTGATTATGGAGCCTTCCATGACCGCCTTTGGTTGGCCGGTGATCCGGTCATTCAGGATGATGACCGCGGAGGCCCTTTCCATCCCACGGGCAACATTGCCAGGCATCGATGCAATCCACTTGACTCCAGCGAGCTGGTATTCGTCACCCAGATACGCTGGAAGGCAAATGATCCGATCTTTATCGCTGTCGGGGAAACGCAGAAAACTGGAATGCGGCAGGGAGCTGGCGCCCCGCGCATGTGTCTCATAGGCGTGTTGTACTGCGTCAATAACCCGCGTCTCATGACCCTGAAGAGCAGCTTCAATGTCAGGAGCGCCAATCACCGTTAAATCGCTGCCCGACATCAGTACTCCTTTACTGTTTTTGTCCAATGATGAGCGATGTCACCGAGCTCGCTCTGCACCCACTCATCAGAATAGATCGTATCTAAATAACGTTCACCCCGATCAGGCAGCAGGGCAACAACCGTGGAGCCCTCTGGGATTTCACTACTTAGCTGCTTCACTGCGGTGACGACACCGCCGGAGGAACCTCCCGCCAGAATGGCCTCTGACAGTGCCAGCTGCCGGCAACCGATAACGCAATCGGTGGCCGTGAGGTGCAGAATCTTATGTACACCCTCGGTTGGCGTGAGTTTCGGGCAGATAGCAGATCCCAGGCCGGGTATCAGGCGATTGTGCTTGTCACTCGAAAAAATCTGACTGCCTAACGCATCGACAGCGATGACCTTGGTGGAATGACCATGATCCGCGAGGTAGTCGAGACATCCTGCAAGAGTACCGCAAGTGCCGGTCGCGATAAAAAGGTAATCAAGCGCACGGCCATTCAGATCTCGCAGGATTTCCTTGATCGTTGATCGGTAGTGCGCGCCTGAATTCTCACGACTGGCGTATTGGTTAACCCAAAAGCTGTTTCCTTCCTGTTGCAGTATCACCTCGATACGTTTCAGCTTGGCGGGTAATAGTTCTGAGGTCGCCTGATCTGGGTGGCCGATCATCTCTATTTCGGCGCCATAAGCGAGCAGGATATCAACATTCTGCGAGGTCACCTTGGGGTCGATGAGGCAGCGAAAGCGCAGGCCATGGTAGGCGCACACCATCGCCAGTCCAACGCCGGTATTGCCAGAGCTGGCTTCTATGATCAAGGTGTTGGCATCGATCTCCCCGGTCTGCAGTGCCCGCTCAATGATGGCCACACTGGGCCGGTCCTTGGAGCTACCGCCTGGATTGAGGCCCTCCAGCTTTGCGAAACAGTGGAAATGTGAGGATGCGAAGTGTTTTTCAAGGAGGACGAGCGGTGTTCCACCTATGGCACCCAGTATCCCGCCTGAGATATTGAAGTTTTTGAGCTCGGCGCCTGGAGCTGCTCGAGTCGGATGAAATTCGCTGGCGCCTGCTTGGTCAAACTCGCGAGCTGGATCTGTAGGGGGCATCAGCTTTCCATGTTGGGTCATCAATTAGCATACTGGAGTATCATAGATGAGTGTATCACTGGCCAAGACAGACAAGACAATCTGGCACGCACTCCGTTCGTATTAACTATGCGTTCGGCTGCATAGAAGCTCTCTTGGTTTCTATGTACAGCTTAGTCACTCTAACATACCGGAGATAGGCGTATTTTGCGGTAGGCATATCCCTACCTCATAACTACGATATTACGGGTATAGTGACCGCAGCTAGCACCGTTTGGCAATCAGTATGCATACGATTAACGCCTCTTCTGCGCATGTTTGGAGCACTTGAACCTTGGACCAACAAACCCTGAATGGCGGGTTCGATTGAATTGGCAAAACAGGTCCAAAACTATTGCGATAAAGACACAAAAAATGGCGCCCAGGCTCACTTCCTAGGTGCCATCGTTTTTTCTATAAGCGCATGGCTAGGTAAAAGAGCGCAAACCCCGAAAATAGAGACACTGTCTACACAGCTCCGGTACTCCGCACGAAGTGATAACGGATGCCCGCGAAGGACTTGTATAAGTGACCTAACGCGCAATACGAACAGCCCTGCCGATTCTCGAGCTAGTGGCGGCCCTAATTCAGCCAGCCCTTCACCTTGCCGATCCCCTTTTCCACCGCACCCGCACCAGCTTCAATGCCTTTACCCACAACCTTCTTAGTTTCGTCTAAGGCATCACCCACGGAAGATTTCTTGCCGTCATCCCACTGAACCACCAAACCGTCGACCCCACCCGCAAGTGCAAGACCGCGCATGTTGGACTCCAGTTCCATTACCACCCCATTAGAATTACGCAACCACAACTGGCCACCTCCGGACTCACCCGCGGCCACCCCGAAGCGAGCATTACCGTAGGTGCCGGCAAAGGCGTCACGGTTAGGTAAGTTATAGACAACGCCTTTTGCCTCTAAAACTGAAGCGCCAAAGCCACCCAAACCCAAACCTACAATACTAAACGAGTAGGATTCTCCACCATACCTAAGCGTCCCACCGCCCATGGTGCCACTCCCTCCCCATGCAACTGAATATTGCTTGAGTTCTACCTCTCCTGCCAGCTCCAGCAATTCTGGATCGATTTCTTCTGCATCAGCCACATTGACTTCTTGTGCAGACGCTGACGGGTCAGCACTATTTTGCGCGTAGCTGCAGGCTGAGAGCAAAAACAAAGCAGAAAATACTACTGCGGGTGCAAGCAGCGGTCTGGCAGTAAACATGGCAAACTCCTCATAAGATTAATTGTTGATCATGCTGGACAAGACCCATCCGCCCTAGCCAATGGGCGTGCACTTTGCCCGTTACTATTCTTAGCTGGCAATCGGACTCAGCTCTAGCAGAACAGCCTTTATAATGAACGGAGAGGCTATCGGCGCAAACCACATTGCCGCTATTTTGAACTGACTAAATTCACCGCCCCTCACTATTAAGTATAGAAAATATAAACGGCGTGTGTCTACCCAATTGTCCGGCCCGTCTTGGGCGATAAGGTTTTCAATAGAGTCCTCTTCAAGCGGAAAAAGAATCCCCGCCGGCATCGCTATCGGGGCTTTTTAACGCTCGCAAGACCCTTGGAAAGTGCACCCTACTCGTGCGACAAATAATGATGTACAGCGTTTATCAAGGTCGATCTCGGCGTCGTTTTCGCCCCATTGAATACCTATGCTCGCTACCCACCTATCCCGACCTAATGGCTCTGGAAAGCGCAATTCACTTGCAAAAATGTAAACGTCTGCATTATTCGTCTTGTTAAATATCGGGTTGACCTTACCGCCGTCGAGACTCTCATAGTTTTGCTACCGTAATGTTACCTCCCCCGCTCAAGTAGTTTTTCTTCTGCAGCGCTCAGCGCAAGACTTTGACCACTGTGCTCGTCATCAATATCTTTCTTTTTAAACGTCGCTATCAATTCGAAATTACTACCGAGAATATTGTCCTAAGTGGCACGAACACCGCCGCTAGTTCGAGATGGCCAAACGAGTCGAAGTCGTGGCCCAAGGCCAATGTCGTGTTGCTAGAAAAATCAGAATCCTCTAAACCGCACACTGAATCAGAACGCAGTACTAGCGCCAAGGGACACCAGAGAGGCTTCGAAAAATCCAGCGCAGACCTCAAGGGTTCCGCGACGCCGTTCGATACCATCCAGACTCACGCAGACGGCTAAACCCCATTGCCTGACTGACATCTGCGTCGTGTCACAGGATCCAGTTTGCAAAAAACGACAACTGAATCATCTCATTAGTGCTGTACTCGCCGCTCCAGCGCTTTGCATCGATTTTGGCCTTACCTAAGTCGGTGTAATTAACATAACCGCCAAGACTGAGCGTATCACTTAGATGATAACGCGCGCCAGCGTTGTAGCGGATCTGCTCGTCAACGGGTAATTCGGGAACGCGGGCGCTCGCATCAACCACATTAGTATCATAAGCCATGCCAGCAGTGATGTCCCAAGCGTCGTTCAATTGATACTGGAAGCCGGCGGCGTAATGGTAGGTGTCCTTCCAGTCGATGGCTAGGGGGGCACCGCCAGCGCCTTTAATAGAGATAAAGATATTGTCCAGCTCCTCCCAGTTATCCCAGCCAACGGTAAAATCCAAGCCTAGCCGATCATTCACATCATGGTGTAAGGCCACCCGAATATTCTGTGCCATCGTCAGCTCTGTATCGGTCTCAAACTCTCTACCGTCAACGACGTTACCATTAAGTTCGAGCTCGCCGTCAAACTCAATATCAAAACTGCTTTGCCAGCCTATACCGACTCGTGTGCCAGCATTAAACTCATAGGTGGCGCCCACCATACCTCCGAAACCACTATCGTCCCCATCCAGCTTGACCCTAACATCGCTTTTGCCAGGCAAGAGTGAGATAGGTAGACTCAGTTTTTGTGTCAACGTGGAATAATAAATTTGTGGCTTGACGCCAATCGATAATCTGTCCGTGACCTGATATGCCAGAGTGACTCCCAGTGCCATGACCAACAGGTTGACCTCGGTGGCCTTATAGCGTCCTACCCAGTCATCATCGTAATCCAAGCCGGCGCCCGCTAGCCCCTCAAGAGAGATGCCAGTGCCCCAGTTATTCCAGCCATTATCGAAAACGTAAGCCATGCTAGCGGCAGGTGCAACCAGTCCCGCCTGTCCGCCATCCCCATTTCCAATAAATCGCTCGGATTCCTTCACATCAAACTCTATTTCAGGAATAAGAGCCCCCACTGAGCCAAATAATTGGCTGCCTTCAATGCGAGTTGCACTGGCAGGGTTGTGAATAATCGTTGCTGCATCGTCTGTGCCTGCGGCGGCACCCGCCGACGCGCGGCCCCCGGCGAAGTCGCCGAACTCATTCAGCCACAATCCACCGGCAACTGCCTGATTAGCTCCCAGAAGTACCAACGCGATAGTACTGCTTTGCCGCATTTTTCCCATTGCATCTATTCCTTTAAGAGTTTGTCTGTTGTGTGGAGAAAATCTTTGCGATACGTCCTGAAGCTGCTGATGATAACGCAACGCTATATGTGATCAAAGATATACCTAGTATAGTGGTCTACAGCGCATTTTCAATGGCACACCAGCAGAGCACCTGACCTGTGCACATACGTTTTTTAGCACAATAAAGCCGTTAGCAGGCCGGTTTATTGTGCTGATACCTGTCGCCATCTGTGAGATGGTCTACAAGTTGCCGTCGCCCTCTATAAGCTCGAAGTCCCCTGGGCGCCAAGTCTGGTCAAACCAGGGCTCCAGTGGACCATAAAGGCGCAGTACCGCCCACCATCCTTTGCCAGGAATCGTCTGCACCCAATTCCCTTCCTTGCCTTCGGGTGCCGTCGGGCCAAAATAGAGCTCAACCGACCCATCACTGGCGACTTCAAGCTCGTCACGCTGGTTGTTTCTGCTTGGAAATGGTTGCTCCGTTTGAAGCTCGCTCCTGGTCTGCGGGTCATAAAGTACGACCGACCAAAAATCTTTTGCCGGAACATCGGCAGGAATTTTCAAACGGTATGTCTTGCTACCGTCCAGGTAATGACCGTCTTTATCCGCTGCGGCAACAGCATATTGTGATCCGACGCCGACCATTTTCAACACCATCGCAGGCGTGTTTAACGTGTACCCATAAAAGAATGCGGTGCGTGCATCGAGATTACGCCCACCGTCGCCGCCATCGATCAGCCACTGATAATCTCCGCCAACAAAAGCGTTAAACCATTGGCTGTCATCATAGTAGTAGGCCGATTGATTTCTTGGACTGAGCAACAGTGCTCGGGCAGTCGCATTACCGATAGCGACACCGTCTGCCATGATTTTCTGCATGCGCTCGTCGGGATCGAACACTTTACCCTTCTGAATACCGATACTCGACAACTGACCACGCAGTTCCGGATCGAGGAAACCGACGGGCTCTCTCTGGATCACATCATTGATTTCCTCAAAGAAACTGAAATCGTTGGCGTGCACGGTGTTAAAAGGAATTGTTGACCCACTGATAAATTCCATGGCGGGTGGATTATCTTTCTGACTCAGCGGGTAAATTTTCAAGCCTTCCTTAACCGACTGGACGGCTGCATCTGTTTTTCCGTCAACCAGAAAGCCCCTCAACACCATCAAATTAGTGCTGGAAGGCGACCGGGCCTCAAAATAACCCTCCGGAACCTCACCATCATAAGACTCCGGCAAAATGAGATACTTGCCTCCTTTACCACGGTCCGGTCCGGGCGCCCCCATGTCCGTCACAAAACGGAAGTACGCATCATTAACGGTGCTGGGGCCGCTTCCGGCAGGGATTTCCACGACAGTGGGACCATCGCGCTCAAGGTCAAACATAACAAGTGAGTATACGGTATCGGTATTGCCAGTAAGAAAAAGCGGGTTAGAGTCGAGTAATCGATCGAACATCATCACCTGGTTCGATTCGACAGAGCCAATACTTTCTAATCCGACACGCATTCCTTCCATTGAAGCGGCTGGCACCATATTTAGAAACGCCTCTGTCGCTCTGATAGTATCCAGGTTATCGTAAACCGTAACGACGGTTTCGGGGTCGGGCATTCCGTCAAAGAAGGTGAGCTTTCCGATGGAGGTCTCGACGCTATCAGGCGTGAGAATAGATTCGGGTATTACATTATTAAACCCCGACGTTGGGTCCTGTGCATAAGCGCTAGTGCACCCCATCGAAATCGCTAAAACCGGTAAGATTATTTGCTTGATCACGTTGACACCTCGTTAAACATTGATTTTTTTACACTCTACGTTTTTTTCGGGAACAGCAACGTCAATTGTAGACGCAGGCCCCAGCCCTCAGGGCCGTAATCCGGAGCTTCCGCCCAGTAACGTGCACCAACCCCAACCTGCAGAAGCTGGTCACCGGCCTTGAGCATTTGGGCTACAAATAGATTAACAGGCACTGACCATTCATTGCCTTTCCAGTTGTAGGAGGATTCGGTATTCAAACTGATCGTGGTTTTTGTGCTGGTCACGTACGAAATGAAAGGCTGCACAAACGCAGCACTGATATCCTCTCGGCCGCCTTCACCGGCAAAAGAATTAACCTGAGAGACAAGCGCACCATAGGTCCAAGACCCTTCCTGCTTTAAAGCAACACCAGTAGGCCCGGCGCCCCACTTTTCGGCGCCCAACGTATCATCAGTTGCGGTATCGAGGGACAGCACTGGCCCTACCCCCCAAATCCAACCCGATGAAGTGGGCGCCTTAGGTGAAAAGAAAATGCTCTGGGTGATATCGCCTAAGCCGCTTTTTTCCATACCCGGCAATGGCACATTCTTCTGATCTATCAACGGGATAATGGTGCGGGAGATCACATTCCAGTCTTCATTTAATGAGATTGGAATGACAGGTTGAACATTAACGAGCCACCGCTCGCCCTCTTCACTGGAGCCCAAGTTCTCATCGTAATTGGCCTGAATGGGCAAACTGATTAGACTTGAAATCGGGTTAGCGAGCTTCTTGGCCATTTCACTGGCCTCGTCTGCAGATGCGGAAGAAACCGCGACGAATGTCGCTGCCATAATCAGGGTAATGGCAAAGCTATAAGTCTTCATACTGTCTCCTAAAGTGCTAACAATGCTCTGTGTGCCCCACTCTACCAAAGTTTCAGCCCCACTGTTTTGTGCTTTCCGTGAGTTGAGAAGCCCCTGCAAACAGAAAGGTTAAGCAGACAGCATCAATGTTAAAACGCTTCTAGCTGATAAGATACCCTATTAAAACCCGAAGCAACATTATGCAAATGCCTACTTTTAGGCCTCTTACGGCCTAGTTTGGGGTGACGGGTTGACTCGCAGGAGTCTCCGTTACAACATCCCAATGTGCCAGTCTTTTAACGAAAGTTATGAGCGTCATAGACGTCGTTATGTAGGTTATAGTGCTTGTGAAAAGCTGCTTATGCAAATAACGTCATGGAAAAGTACACCGGTGAATATTCTTGTGAAGAGCATGCGACAGTGATCAATACTTCACTGTTAGGAAATGGCGACAGAGAATTTCAGTTTGCCGGTCTAGCCAACCCATCAGATGCCGCTGTCGTTAGCGCTGAAGCGAGCATCGCTATAGCGGGTTTAGCACCTTGACTGCGCCAGAGTCAGGTCCGCTTTATGCCGAAAACTGGTAAGGAATATGAACTCCAGTTCGCGCTAGAAGACCCCGATCCAGAACTCCAGAATGGTTTCGGCATCAGTCGACTCACCGACATAGTGTTGGCCGCTCGCTTTCACCCCAGAGCAGCGGCAGCATATAAAACTCGCAATACTGCTTAGACAGATTCGTGGAAAAACTTGAGTACAAGTGTCAAAAAAAATTCGGCGGAGGCGTCGCTTTGTGCGGACGTTTTATCATTCTCACCTTTGACTCTCGCGACGCGCTGGTATTTCAGATCAGTGCCGGTAACGGTATAGGATGCTGTGTGAACGACCTATCCAGCATCGGCAACTACGACGGCGTGGTCAACCTCAACAACGGCGAGCTAACGCTTTTTGATGTTTTAGCAGGGTATACTTTTATTCAACACTGGTGGGATGCGGGGGAATTACGCTCCAACTTCACATTTGGCATCGTTGATGTCGTAAGCCCCGACTTCCTTGGCGATGACGCCTACAAACAAACCCTGCGCTTGAGCTCTAATCTAATATGGTCCTCTATACCGCGTATAGCCTTGGGCGCAGAATATTTGTGCTTAGGCGTGAGAATGTTGGCGCTGATAACGGCAACGCCACCCAACCGCGGGTTGCGATGAAATATCGCTTCTGACGCCATCGTAAGTGGCGAATTTTACAACGATAGCATTAAGCAGAGATTCATCTCTTCTCGCAGATTTTCCTGTCATAACCGGGTGTTATTCTGCCTGCTTACTGATCGTTTCAACAGGTGTTTGTTCAACCCATGTTTTGTAGAGCGTGTAGCCTATCGAGAGGATAATAGCACCGGTAAAAAGACCCAATATCCCTGTCGCTATGAAGCCCCCTATAGCACCGATAAAAATAATGGGGATAGGCACCGCGGCTCCTTTCCCCATCAACAGTGGTTTAAGGACGTTATCAATGGTGCTGATCACGATACTCCAGATCAGGAACAAAATAGCTGTCAATGGTTCAGCGGTTGCGAAAACGTAGATGATGGCAGGAAGTGTCACCGGTAATATTCCAATTTGGATAACCGCAAGCACCATAGCCACGAATGCCCACAAACCAGCACCTGGGATACCTACAACCAGAAAACCCAGACCGGCCAATATCCCCTGGATGACGGCAACACCTAGAACCCCCCGGGTCACGCCTCTCACTGTTTTTGCAGCAATTTCTACAAACTTAATACCGTCCCTGCCGGCCACACGCGTCGCTAACGCATTAATGGCAAGCAATGCTGTATCAGCATTAGCCAACAACAACCCTGCGATCAGGATGGATAGTGCAAATTGCAACAGGCCATACCCCGCGCCAGCCGCCGCTGATAACAACCAACTCCCCATGTCCTTCAACTGAGGAGCAAATTGTTTCAACACTACTGTAATATCCACTGAAGCTTTGTGCCATATTCCATGCAATTTCTCCCCAATCAGCGGCCAGCCCGCAACACTTTCTGGCGGCGGAGGGATTTTCAATGTGCCCCGCTTGGCGTCATCGGCAAGCACCTCCGCGCCTGTTGCCATGCTTTCGGTCAATAACACGACCGGCACAATCGTCACCGCAAGGAAGATAAGTGTCGTAAGAATTGCAGCCCATATTGGGCGATGGCCCATTTTCTTTGATAGGCGAAGGAAGCTCTCATACGCTGCAGCGGCTATGATGACGCCCCAAATAATAGGGTGAAGGAATGGGGACATGATTTCGAAGCACCAAACCATAATGGCCAGCAAAATCCCTATTTTAATAATTGTATCCAGTGCTACCCTCTGGATTTTTTCTACAATGATCTCATCTTCAGTGTTGTTCATATTTTTGTCCAGCGTCGCTTTCTACGATAGTATTCAAGAAAAATTTTCGCCAAGGCTCCTCACAATTATACAACCCAGTAAGATGGACCTCATCTCTGGCACAGAAGGCTCGCAGTTTTAAGTGTAAGCCCAAAGTCTGTTTTAACCGGCGCCAAACACGATCAGTAGATTCTAGTCTTTTCTAGAAGTGCTTTAAACTGGGTAAAGCCCTACTTCTGATGCCGCCGTAACTGCCACCGCGCGCTTGGGCGTCCCGCTGGTTGCGCAAATACTTACCCGGTGTTTAACAACCCTTATACTCTTGAGCCAAACACTCACGGCTTAACCGTTGGCCTTCTGCTATCTCCGCAGGGGTCATGCGTTCTTGGACGCTGTCCTTACCTTGTCTCGCCTTCTCATTTCCTTGTGCTGCCGCGAGGTTCCACCACATATAAGCAAGCGCATCATCTTCAGGCACGCCTTTGCCATCGGCATACAGGTCCCCCAAACCGGATTGAGCAGCGGCATCTCCTTGCTCCGCAGCCTTTGTATACCACTTAACAGCGGCGACATCATCTTGCGCCACTCCCGTACCTTTTTCATACTTATATGCAAGCAACAACTGAGCATTAGCATCCCCCTGCTCTGCTGCTCTGGTGTACCACTTAATAGCAGTGCCATCATCTTCAGGGACGCCTTCACCGTTGTCATACATCAAACCCAGATAGTATTGAGCCCTTTCATACCCCTGCTCTGCGGCCTTGGTGAACCACTTCGCGGCAACAGCGTTATCCTCAGAAACGCCGCGACCCTCTGCATATGAAAAGCCAAGCGCCCATTGAGCAGGCGCGTCGCCCTCTTCGGCAGCGGCCCTCCATTGAGCTATTTGTGCGGGAGAAGGTTCTGGCGTTTTTGCAGCCTGAGCAAATACCGTAGCAGAGATGCTCATGAGGAGTGCTGCAGTTGCTGCTTTTAACAGGTTCATTTTTTTGGCTCCGTTATGCCTTTGCGCCGCCGGGTAAGAAAACAGTCTATCGAGAGTTCCTAAAAACGAAAAGGCTTTATCCGTCAATCCACTCCTAAAGTCTACCAATGATAACTTGCCTCAAAAGCTAACAAAGTGACCAACGCAACCGTCTTAGTTAGGCTCAGAGGGAGTAGAGCGGCGTATAAAAGCTCTACTTACTGAAGAGGACATCACCGTCAGTCTTGAATGAAGCTGTATAAGGTACCAGATACTGTCCGAGACTGATGTCGACTAATCCTTTCTTCGACATAAAACCCCGCCCCCATTGCACTGGATCGGCCTGGTTACCCCCGCAGATAATTAGCCAGTTGGCAGGCCGAACCTAAAACGGTAGCTCCCATGCTTCAAAAATATCTGCGCTGGCACACGTTTCACAACCGGCCAGAGATTTATGTGCGTTTAGTTTCACCCCTTATGCTATCTCTTTTATCCTCGTTGACGACTATTCCGCGGCTATATCGCCCCATCCCTATCTGTCTAACCACCAAAACCATTCGGGTTCCGAGTATTTTCACTTAGAAGTGATGAGCTTACACTTTTGACACTACTCCAAAAAATTAAAGAAGCGAGTGCATGGCTAGACCGCGAGCTGAACCTAATCCGAAATAACTCGCCTAAATAATTGTCAACATTACTCAATAATCTTTTCTAAATTCTAGAAATTTCCTACAAGCGTAAAGCTCCTCCTGTATTACGAAAGATGAAATAGGCTGCGCCCATAAGGCAAATCATTGCCCACATATAATCAAACTTAATAGACTCCCCCATGACAAAAATTGTAAACGGGATAAAAACAAGAAGAGACATCGCTACCTGCAACACCTGCAGCTGAGGCAGCGTGAGCACTTCAATTCCAATTCTATTCGCTGGGATATGAACAGAATACTCGAAAAACGCAATGGACCAACTCAGAAAGGCTGCTACATACCACGGTTTGCTGTCCCACTGTTTTAAACGAAAGTACCAAGCTGTCAACCTAAAGCAGTTAGACACAACTAACAAATGACTGCTTTTAAGATTATTGACATGCTTTCCTTTCTATAAATAAAAAAATCATCAAAATCTAAAGAAATAAATCAAAGCCATTAACAATGGTTTTAATCGAAATCTGCCAAAAGACAATCATTCTAATCAATTTCCAGTACTCAGATTATCGAGGGTTTCTTTGGCATAACATATTAATAGCCCGGCACCCACTATACCTACCCCACCAATCGCAGTAGCTGCCACTCCCGGCGTAAACAGCACTCCCAAACCACCAATAAAAAGCGGGCTCAAAACGCCGTTGAAAACCAGCCTCTAACCAAGATGCTTCGCCCTTTAACGCCAATAGAGGCGCCAGCAATATTAGCAAGCTCTGAACTGCCGCAAATAAAAGACTGGGAAGGTAAGTGACAAACCGTAACTGTTTATTGTTCACCATTGATCTTCCATAACGTGACTATCGATAGACTATACACGCGCTTGACTTAATAATAAGAAACACTGCATCCCCTATCTGCAAATTTAAGTCACGTAAACCTTGCACAGTCAATTCGACGTTAAGTTCAAATTTCTCATTAGACAGGACGTTGCTAATCAAACATTTACCTCCTACCGTCTCTATGCCATTTACAAAAGCGGGAATGATATTTTGCGCCGAAATACCGTGAGGCTTATGGGTCGCAAGTATAATATCTTTAGCAGGAATTCCGACGATTAACTTTTCACCAGCCTTTAAGTCGACGTTCCGTATAATCAGCTTGTGCGAGGACTTACTATTCGAAACTCCATCTGAAATTTCAAGCCTAGTCATTCCACTTTTAGAGCTTCTCTCTTCTGAGTTTAGAAGCACTTTTACAGGCAGTATGTTCTCGTAACTCTCTCCGTGAGTAAATTCAAGAACACTTTGACTTAATAATATTTTTTGCGTTTGACCAAAAGCTAATTTTTTACCGTTCTGAATAACTAATACTTCATCGCAAAGCGCTTGAATCTCTACAGGGCTATGAGAAATAACAATCATAGGTATTTTTAGCTCATCGCGAATGCGGCGAAGAAAAGGTAAGATTTGGCGCTTTAATTTTAAATCGAGAGCAGCTAAAGGCTCATCTAATAGTAGCAAATCGGGATCAGAACAAATCGCACGCCCTAATGCAATTCTTTGCCGTTCGCCTCCAGATAGTTTGTTAATTGGCCTCTCAAGCAACGCATCTAATTCAAGTAGCTCGCAGACTGATTCTAATGATACTGCAGTGTGCCCATTGCCTTCTGTTGTTCTTCTTCTATGGGACGCGATGAGTAGATTTTGCATTACATTTTTGTTTGGAAATAACAACCCGTTTTGAGGGACATACCCTATACGTCTAACCTCTGGCCCAAGGAAAATCCGCTTTTCACTGCTTAGCCATTCAGTACCATTGAAAAAAATGTTACCACTAATGTTTTTTTCTAAGCCTGCTAAACACCGAAGAAACAGTGTTTTTCCGGCGCCAGAAACACCGAAAACGCCTGTCACCAACTGCCTAAATTCGGCTTCAAGGTTTAATTCAAAACCTTCAAACCTTGAAGTAATTGCAAAGCTAAGTTTTAAAGCAGTCATATTTCTCAACACGCTCTCTAATTTTTGTACTTGCTTTCAGAAAGAGTTTCAGCACTGAAGATAGCAACAAACCCAATAATAATTGCTAAGCCCAATAGGAAGTAGGCTTCTTTTTCGTTACCCACTTGTTGGGCAGAAAAAATTGCAGAAGCTATTGTTTGAGTTTTACCAGGAATATTGCCCGCGACTATCACCGTCGCTCCAAACTCTCCTACAGCTCTAGTAAAACCCAAAATGGCTGCAGCGATTAATCCTCTGGATGCTAAAGGCAAACTGAAGAAAAAAAATGTTTTAATCGGGCCAAAGCCCAAAGTTCTTGCCATTTGCTCAAGCTGAGGATCAACACCTTCAAAAGCGACTCGCGCTGTACGGACAACCAAGGGCAAAGCCATTACCGAAGAAGCTACTACCGCCGCTTTCCAGGTTAATAAAATATTCAAGTCAAAACCTATAGTTCTGAACCCTAGAGGTCCGTCTGCCGCCAAAATCTGCAACAATAAATAGCCAACCGCTGTAGGCGGCAACACTAGAGTAATTCCAACAATTGCGGAAGCAATTCTTTTTCCTCTAAAAGAAAATCGAGCGAACGCATAGGCTAGCAGCACACCAGGAATCAGTATGATGAGCGTAGCCAAACTAGCAACCTGAAGGGTAAGCTGCATTGCGTCTAGAGTTGCAGTGTTCAAGAAAGTAACCTTTCGAAATTAAAAATTGCGTGACATCAATGCTTTAAGTGCGCTGCAAATGCTGTTTAATGTATGTCAGTATTAAAGCCATGAGCTTTAAATACTTCTCTAGCTTCCTCTTCCAACAAGTACTTAAGAAAACTATTCATCTTTGCCGCATGTAGCTCTCTCATATGTTTAACGTCATCAGATTTATCCTTTTCACTAAATGATTTTTTTACACGTGCCGCTAAATACTGTACGCGAGGGCTATAGTTATTTTCATGACTTTGCACTTCGAATAATATTTTAACTTTATCAGAGGCCAGGGCATCTGTCTTATAAACGATGCCTAAAATATCAGGCATACTTTCGACCATACTAGTAGCAGCCTTTACATTTGGAGCTGGCAGAATTTTATTTTCAACACTGGACCAGAGAGTTTTATTTTTTTTCAAAGGCTCATTCAAGGGCTGAACGCTTGCCTGCGCAGCATCCAAAGGATAAGAGCTAAGATACTCTTTTGCGTATCGACCTGCTGGGACTGCCTCTGGGTTACCCAGAGATAAAAACCGGAAAGATAAAGAGCTTAGATCTTGTGGAGCATTCAATACTAGTTGTGAGCGCTTGTTAGCAATAAAGACGAGGCTGTTTGATAAAAAGACCTTCTTACTGCGAGGAGCTACAAGGCCTTTATCCATCAGATAATCCATCCATTGAACATTTGCCGAAAGATAGATGTCAGCCTGCGCAGACGCTTCAATTTGTTGAGCCAAAACATTAGAGCCAGCAAAATTAAACACTATAGAATCACCTGTTGACTGCTCATAATTTGTGCCAATTTCCTTCATTACATCACGTAAACTGGCCGCCGCGAAAACTAAAATAGCCTCGTCTGTATTTTTCACCTCACCGCACCCCGCTATGACCAGCACGGCACACAAGCTTAATTTTAAAACTTTTTTTACCTCTCGCACGATCGTATTTAAGCCCATTAGAAATTTAACACTTAACATATCTAGGGATCACCACACTAGTGTGCATGCACAATCGTTTCATCATGCTCTCCGTTTAAGGTTACTGTGAAACGTCCCGGTTCAGGTATATTCAAAATTTTAAACTCTTTAATCAATCGCCCGTTAGGCAAGATGTCTAACAATATCACTTTAAAAGTTAATGTTTTATATCCACTTTTTTATGTCAGATACTGAAATTCCATCAATGAACGCAGCGCCACTATTTTTATTGGGATCTTTATCATACAAACCGTCAACGTCCGTAACTAACGTTAATCGTTTACAGCCAAAGCATTCAGACAACAACAATGAACCAGCATCTGTTCGGTGAGGAGGTATACTGCCGACCTTAGGAGGTATCGCTACCACCCCATAAGGTACCAACAAAGTACCCAAAATATGAGCGTTACCTAAGGCATCCGCTTGAGCTAATTCGGCCAATACGCCCGTACGCATACCAATGTCGATCGCTATAGAAAGCACATGTCTGCTGCGTGCACCTCCACCGGTGCCAATAATTAGTTTGTGCTCTTCCAAACACTTCGCAATTTCGTCCATAACGGGCAATGTAATATCCCTACCGGCGTTCATTATCGAACGCCCCCAGGCTTGACCACCTGTGCATAAGGCAGCATGTTGACAACGGGTATTTCAGTTGATCGCTCTACATCTTTATCCAGCAAACTTTCTCGCATTAACATCGAAGATAGATGATGACGCTTATCTGTGTTATTACTGCTCTGACTCACTCTAAGAACTCCGCGAATTAATTAGGTTAAAAATTAATATCGCATCTTGCTGGCGACCGTTCAAAATAGCCATGGCCGAAGTCTCGATGGTATCGACAGTTCGGAGCAATACAAGGGGGTGTACATAAAGCTCGGCTTACTGAAGGGGACGCCACCGTCAGTCATCAATCGAGCTATACAGGGTGCTCGGTAGCACTCTCGACTAGTGTGTTGGCTCACCCTTGCTTTGACATGAATTGGCCGTAGCGTCTAACTTACATGATTATAGCTTAGCTTAATCCTAATAATCAGAGAATTTACGTTGCCGGCAGACAGACAGACACGATGCTGGTTATTAGTCTGCCCAGTAACTATCCAATCAAGAGGTGTAGCTTATGGCTGAAGTTCCATTTCCCCCGCGGCGTTAACGTGCAGCCAAAGAGCGCGCAGACATTGCCCGACGTTCTTCGTCTCCGTACCTGTTCTGCAATTGTTGCAAGTGTTTTGGTGCTAGGGGCCTACTCGGATGATTCTTCATCGACCAATGATTTACTACCGCCTGCTGACTCTCAGGCCGTCTATAAGACCGATATCGTCGAGCTGAACGAAGGTGCTGAATGGACTGGTCGGCACGTTTGAAGTGCGTGGCGAGTTTGATGATCAGCTGGACGAGTACTTCGAAACGAAAGGGGGCGGAGCGCTAAAGGATCGATTAATGGTCGTTCAGCAGGTCCAAGAAAAATCACCCGGTCTCGACGGCGCAAATAACACCAATGCGATGCTGGTCAATGGTCAATTACTATTAAATGGTTAATCGGACTAAAGGCGTTACAACTCAATTCTGGATTACTCAGGCGAAATATAATTCCGACTGCGCCAACGAGACACTCACTATGGACGTGCCCCAGCAGTGGACACTATGGAACAACAGCCTCAATGTTGCCCACCCGTTTCACATCCATCAGAACCCGTTTCAGCTCTTAAGCATGTCTAATCGCACGCCGAATGAGTTCAAACACCCTGTGTGGAGGGATACATTGCCCCTCCCGCAGGCGCCGAAGACCCCGCAGGAACGGGTGTGGGATGAAAAAAAGCCAAAAACGTGGATGACGTGCCGGACGAGCGCCCGCCTAATTCAAATCCTTTCGATGAAACTAAACCCTGGGGCCATGCCAGGTTCCTGTACGTAGCGAAAGGCTTCACAGGTGTGTTCGTGAACCATTGCCACATTTTAGGTCACGAAGACCGAGGCATGATGCAAAATACCCAGTCCGCATGTGCTGATGGTAATTGGGGCGTGACGGGGCCCGTGGCTGTGGGTGCAAAGTGCGATGACCAGGGCTTCTGCCCCAGCGATTGTGCATCGGGCCAGGCCCTACCTGCAGCAGACAAGTGCCCTGCACCACCAGCGCAAATGAGCGATTGGCCTGCGGCCTATGGGTACTCTAACCCTGAATAGGCACGGCACAGTAGAAGGAGCACACCTCAACACCCACTTATGATTAGCGTGTCGCTCCGCCTGCGTTGCTAGACAGTTATCTAGCAGTCGTCGGCATCCGCCTTTGCCGCAGATGCCATGCGCCAAGCATCAAACGCTGATGTGGCCCTGCCAAAACCGGTCCTGAGATGGCCATACGCTTCAGTCATTCCCCGACAACTGACAGTTGCGGCTGACCTAGGGTCTCTATCGCTTGCCTTGAGGGCCATGGCGAACAACCGTTTGAGCTTTAAAACGCTGCTAACTTGACCAACGGCTGACAATGAACAATAATCAGATTTTGTTCATTTGGCTGTGTTCGCCCTCTATGTCTGCGCCCAAGCAGGTGTGGAGGCACCCTGCAATCGCTCAAACAGAAGGTTATGCGCCATGCTCGAAAACCCTACCACCTATGACTACATCATCGTGGGCGCTGGCTCTGCAGGATGCGCGCTCGCCTACCGACTGTCGCGCGAGTCTAGTCGACGTGTGCTGCTGCTCGAAGCCGGCGGCAAGGACACCTTCCCCCTCATCCATATTCCGCTGGGTTTCGCTTTTCTCATGAAGAACCCAAAGGTCAACTGGTGCTACGAGACCGAAGCGGACCCCAATATGCATCATCGGCGCATTTCCTGGCCTCGCGGTAAGGTGCTGGGCGGCACCAGCTGCATTAACGGTATGGTGTACATCCGAGGACAGCGCGAGGATTATGACCACTGGAGTGAAATTGGCAACGTCGGCTGGTCTTATGAGGAAGTCCTGCCCTACTTCAAGCGTTCAGAGCACAAGGCCGAAGGTGCCGATGAATGGCACGGTTACGGCGGGCCACTGTGGGTTGAGGACTTTGCCAATGATCAAAAAATGGATCTGGCGGACATCTTCATCGAAGCCTCCATTCAATGTGACATCCCCTACAATGCAGATTTCAACGGCGCCAGCCAAGAAGGCGCTGGGTATTATCAGACCAACATTCGCAAAGGGCGCCGTCAGAGTTCTGCCCGCACTTTTTTAAAAGCGTGCAAAAGCCGTCCCAATCTCACCGTCGTCACCGGCGCATTGTGTGAGCGCGTTCTTATTGAAGACGGTGAAGCTATCGGCGTCGAATACCGAGTGGACGCAAAGAAAGGCTCACGTCTCGAGCGCGCTTATGCTCGCCATGAGACGATACTTTGCGGCGGCGTGATTAACTCGCCGCAGCTGTTGGAGCTGTCAGGAGTCGGTGATCAGCAACATCTTGAGTCAGTAGACGTAGAGGTCAAACACCACCTCCCCGGAGTAGGCGAGAATCTGCAGGATCACCTGACCGTGAATGTTCAGCAGGGACTAAACGGCGTAACGACGTTCTATGAGGAAACTCGCCCGCTGGCCATGGCTAAAAATTTACTCAAGTACCTAATCAAAGGAACCGGTCTGCTGGCTCACCCGGCAGCACAGGTCGGCGTATTCTTTCGCAGTACCGATGACGCGACTAGGGCCGATTCCCAAATCCATTTCGCGCCTGCTGCCAGTGAACCCGACAGCAAGGGAAATCTCAAACCGGCACCTGGAACTACCGCTACAGTGTGCTACCTGCGTCCAGAGAGTCGAGGCAGCGTGCATATTCGCAGCAAAGACCCGCTGGTTCATCCGAGCATTCATGCTAATTATCTCGACACCGAAAACGACCGTAAAGCGATCATCGCCGCCTTTCGCAGAGTGAGGGGTATCTTCCTAGCACCCGCCTTGAAACATTACCGCGGCGAGGAATTCAGACCCGGTGCGCTTACCGAAACGGATGAGCAGATTCTCGACTATGTGCGTGCGGAGGCAGAGTCGGTCTACCATCCCGTTGGAACCTGCAAAATGGGTTCCGACAAAATGGCGGTAGTGGATGACCGCCTGCGCGTGCACGGAATTAAACGCTTGCGCATTGCCGACGCCTCCATTATGCCCAATATCACATCCGGGAATACGAATGCGCCGGCGGTCATGATCGCTGAGAAATGCGCGGATATGCTGTTACAGGACGCCGGCGTAAAGACCACCCTGCCGCAAGGATTAAGCAAAAGCTCGAAACAAAGAAAAGTGCAGAAAGACGCAGCCGTCTCGACAGTGTGAACGTCTAAAGAGGAATCGAACATGAATGCATCATTAAAAGAAAGCGCTGCAGTCGCAGAACTGCGGCTCATACTCGACAATCAGCGACGTGCTTTTTGCGCCGAAGGCACCGTCGCACTTGCCACTCGGATAGACCGCATCGATCGTTGTATCGCCTTACTGGTCGACAACAAAGAAGCAATCTGTGAAGCCGTGAATAACGACTTCGGTTGTCGCTCGAAATACGTGACACTAATGACCGATATCATGACCTCTATCGGCAGTCTTAAGTTCGTAAAGAAAAATCTCAAAAAATGGATGAAGCCGGAAAAGCGCACCCCGTTCATGCCCATGAATTTCCTTGGCGCCAAGGCGCAGGTGCACCATCAGCCTAAAGGTGTAGTGGGTATCATGACGCCGTGGAATGTGCCTGTGAACATGATTTTCAGTCCACTTGCAGATGTACTGGGCGCAGGCAACCGCGCCATGATTAAGCCTTCGGAGTATACCCCACACACGGCTGAGATCATGCGTACGTTGTTTGCGCAGTACTTTGAGGAGTCGGAGATCACGGTCATCGCCGGCGGACCGGAAGTCGGAGCCGCCTTTTCTGCCCTGCCGCTCGATCACCTGATCTTCACCGGCGCCACCAGCATTGGACGACTGGTGATGCGTGCTGCCTCGGAAAACATGGTGCCCGTTACGCTGGAGCTAGGCGGCAAGTCGCCTGTTGTTATCGGCGAGGACTGTGACATTCACCTAGCAGCCGAACGCATCATCACAGGCAAGTCTATGAACGGTGGTCAGCTGTGTGTCAGCCCGGATTACTGCTTTGTACCGCACAGCCGCATGGAGGCTTTTATTAATCGCTGCAAGGCGGTGATAGCGGAACAGTACCCCACTATTCAGGATAACCCTGATTTTGTCGCCTGCATCAATGAACGGCACTACGATCGTGTGAAAGGCTACATTGATGAGGCCTCTAACAAAGGCGCCAGAGTTATTCCCCTGTGTCCGCCCGGAGAAGCATTTTCCGAGCGCAGTGATCATAAGATTGCCCTGCACCTCATCATCAATCCTGACGATGATTTTGCCTGCATGCAGGATGAAATTTTCGGTGCCATGCTAAATATCAAAGCCTACGAAAATTTGGAGGACGTCATTGATTTCATCAATGCTCGCGAACGACCACTGGCTCTGTATTACTTCGGCAAGGATAAAGCGGAACAGGATAAAGTCATCAACGAAACACTTTCCGGGGGCGTTGCGGTAAACGCTATTGCTCTCCACGTCGGCTGCGATGACTTACCGTTCGGCGGCGTTGGCCATAGCGGGATGGGCAACTACCGGGGCCGTGACGGCTTTCGCACCTTCAGCCACGCCCGCGGCGTCTACCGAGAAGGTTTTGTAGACATGGCCAAGCTGGCTGGCACACTACCTCCCTACGGGCAGAAAGTCGCTAATATGTTGGACTCACAAATCAAAAAATAGCCGTTGATGCCGGCTCGCTAGTGCAGTGTAGGGGCTCTTTCCGACACCACGATAGACTGTAATTGCTTGCCCAGCATAATGACAAAGCCCTGACGGCGCTCCACTCCCTCGTAAGTGTAGTCGAATCGGTACTGACGCCAGATATGCCAGCGGCCGCGGTCATCTCGACTGAGGGACATGCGACGTATGTGCACTGACTGATCCAGCAACTGGAACTCATCGTGTTTACTGGCGCGTCCAACCGCCTGCAAAGCCAGCTCCCTCACACGCACAGCCGCCAAAAAATGCATGCACAGCAAACAGAACGCAAACAAACTTATTATTTCGCCCAATGTCAAATACACGCCAACCGGTCTCTCTTGGTTCTATTTCGCAGGCGCTAGCATACGTGGCTTTAGGGGTACAAGAAAGCGCTCCACGATACCGTTGAACAACTCTGGTTTTTCTGCGTGCAACCAATGGCCGCAACCGGGCATTATTTTTATTGACGCCGCTGGAAAAAGCCGCTGAATCACAGGCCAATATTCCTCTGAAATATAGTCTGACGTGCCGCCTTTAATGAACAGTGCGGGGCCGGGATAGGACGACTCAACCGACGGCGCTGCCAGCATTGATGAGTAAGATGTCCTGAGGCCCTGCAAATCAAAACGCCAACGCAATATTCCCCCTGCGTCACGCTGCAGACTCATCAACAAAAACTGTATCAATGCCTCCCCCTTTACATGCTGCGCCATTAGTTCGGCAGCTTGCTCACGACGGGTACACTGTGCGGCATCTATCGCGTGAAGTGCAGCAAAGACAGCCTCGTGATGCGCCGAATACTGCACCGGTGCGATATCCGCTACCACCAGCGATTCGACTCGCTGCGGATACTGTAGGGCTAACTGCATGGCTACTTTGCCCCCCAGGGAATGGCCTACCAGATGCGCCCGGGGTAGCCCTTGTGTGTCCATCCAACGCTGCACACTCTTTGCCATTGCAGGTAAACTCGGATTTTTTAACCATTCAGAACGTCCATGGCTGGGCAAATCGACGCTCAACACGGTGAACTTATTGCGTAAAGCTCGCGCTAATCCACCCAAGTTAGCTCCCGCGCCAAAAAGGCCATGCAACAACATAACCGCGGGGCCTTCTCCCACCTGCTTCACGTACAAATCCAGCACTCGTTAACACCTTGTCCTGCGACAGTTGTTTCAACAAGCGCAAGATTATCATGTATCACAACATCGATTAATCGAGCGGGTTGTTTTTCTTACCCGTGAGGCTGTGTCCTGCAATAGATTTTGTTAAGCTATGGTACAACATAACAACAGGGAGTTAGGCATGCGTCGACTACACACTTTTTGCCGGTACGGTGTTTTTTTTGTTTATGCTGCTCTGCTAAGCGCCTGCAGTATGGCGCCGGCCTACAATCCAACGGTTTTTCCCGCCTCGATCGACCAGGAGCGTCTCGAGGCACAACCGATGAAAATCGTCGTTATTGCGCATGTAAATCTCGGTTCCCAGTCGCGAAACTATCTGAAAAAAGAAGCCCCACGCATCGACGCGAAAATAGTAGAGTACCTCAAGGAAAATGGTTTTACCGTTCTGCCGCAGCGCGAGTTTGAGCAACGTTGGAATACTGCCGTGCGCGCCTTTGGCAATCCGGTGGACCCAACCAGCGGCAAGATTAACGGCAAGACATTTGCGCAGATCATGCATAGCGTGCGCGACGAATTAGTCGAGAGTTCTAGCATTGATGGTTTTATATTTACTGACCTGGTCGAAGTTCAGGAATCATTTAGTGGCGGCATGAAACATCTGGCGCGCTGGGATGGCGTGTCCCGTACCCCAACCATGCAGGGCCCCGGGGATGGCGTCAGTGCCAGTTTCGACTGGAGCATGATGGCAGCAATGGTCTCTTTGAAAGTCACTATCTACGACACAGAATTGAAACCTGTATTTCACGGTCGCGGCGGGATCGATGCCACCGACGCGATAGACAGCCGTTCAACAAAAGGTCGATATATACGGCGGCGCAATATTCTGGAAAACGAGAGCAACATAATGGAAGGCATACAACTTGCATTTTACCCGCTAATCGACATGGAAGACTGGCCGGGTAATCCCTAAATATGACCCTGTGAGTATCGGAGCAAAGCCATGAAAAAAAATGTGGTTATTATTTTTGTGGTTTTATTGGCAGTATTGCTTGTGTATCTTTGGCCCGCGTCATCGCGCGAGGAAGGGGCTAAGACACCCGATACGGCCACAGAACGCGACATTCAAACCGGGCCGGTCATCGGCAGTGCAGATGCTAGCAACACCTATGTTTGGCTCGGCATTCCCTTCGCTGCGCCGCCAGTGGCAGGTCTTCGCTGGCGCTCGCCACAGCCCGTAAAACCCTGGATCAAGAGACTCAAAACAACGACGTTTCGTGATCCCTGCGTGCAGCTGTCCGGTCCGCTCGACGGCCTACCCGACGACAGCGGCGCCGTTGTGGGTAGCGAAGATTGCCTGTACCTCAATATCTGGTCACCACGTGACCACAGTAGCGCGGCCTCCGACACACTTCCGGTAATGGTGTGGATTCACGGAGGCGGTAACACCATCGGCACCGCTAACACCTATGATGCCAGTACGCTGGCAGGTGAAGAACAGGTCATCGTGGTCACTCTCAACTACCGGCTGGGATTTTTTGGCTGGATGAGTCACCCTGCACTGCGCACTCCCGACCGCGACGCGCTGGATGCCAGCGGCAACTATGCCAACCTCGACATGATCGCGGCACTGCAATGGGTGTCCGATAACATCGCCAACTTTGGCGGCGACCACAACAATGTCACTATTTTTGGTGAGTCAGCGGGAGGTCGCAACGTGTTCTCGCTAATGGCATCACCACTGGCGAAAGGACTTTTCCATCGAGCAATTGCACAAAGTGGATCCGTCGGCACTACACCACTGTGGCGCGCAGAAAACTTTCATGACGATGCACGCCCCGGACAAGCGCTCAGCTCTCGTGAATGGCTGGCACTGCAGCTAAAAAATGCAGGTCGCGCCAAAGACAGCAGTGCTGCCCGCGCCGCACAGATGTTAATGTCTAAAGAGGAAACACTTGAGTTCATGTATTCCCGCAGTGCGCAAGAAATCCTCGCCGGTGTATCAGGTGGCGCGGGCATGTATAGCGCGCCGCAGAGTTTTCGTGACGGCACAGTACTGCCCAAAGACACACTGTACACAGTGTTCAGCGATCCCTCGCGATACAATAGTGTCCCACTGATCACAGGAACCAACCGAGACGAAGCAAAATTATTTCTGGCGCTAGATCCGGAGTTTGTCAAACTTCGCTTTGGCTTTCTGCCGCGCATCAAGGATCTGCAGGCGTATAACGAGGTCTCGGCTTATCTCAGTGACGGCTGGAAAGCGATGGCAGTAGATGGCACCGCCGACATCATTGCAGCCAACACTTCAGAGCCGGTTTTTGCCTATCGCTGGGATTGGGACGAAGGCGGTAAAAACTGGCTCGTTGACTACAGTGAATTGCTGGGCGCAGCCCACGGTCTCGAAGTAGCCTATATTTTTGGCGGTTTTGAGGGAGCCATCGGGGCACCCGGCCTGTACAACGACGACAATATTGCCGGCCGCGACCGATTGGGTGAAGACATGCGCAGCTATTGGTCTGAGTTTGCCAGCGCGGGCGCACCGGGAAAGGGCCGCAGCGGCACGTTGCCTCAGTGGACGCCTTGGAACCAGTCTGGCGCTAACCTCATGCTGCTCGATACGGCCCGTGGTGGGGGCCTGCGCATGGTGAATGAGCCTATGACGGTGGCAATGCTGAAAGAGCGCATAGCGCAGGACCAAAATATAGTCGACCTACGCTCACGCTGTGCACTGCATGTACAACTGTTCCTACTCGCTAACGCCGGTGACGACGTGTGGAATGAAGCGGACTACAACGCATTGGGCTGCGCACAATTCAATCCATGGACACTGAGCGCCGAGCGCTAGCGAGGCCTTTCATCAGGCCTGCGGCTTGATCAGGTACTTTTCCCCAGTGGCCTGCTTACCGTAAACGGCGATTGCCTCTATCGACAACGCCTCCGCCAGTGATACTTCTTTAGTGTAATGGCTGGCAAAGGTGGTTTTTATTTCTGCCGCCACTCTGGCGCGCATTTGCATGCTTTTCTCCATGCCCACCTTCTGCAGAAACGGTGTTAGCAGAAAACCTGACAGGCTCCAAGAAAACCCGAAGTTGCGCGTCAACGTGGTGGAAGTGCGATCGAGACCACCGTAGATATACACCTGCTTGAATACATCACTGCCATAACGGTTGTACTCAGTCATATTACGTACCGCCGCCGCTTCCATACAGGTGAGGATCTCGCCTGCCAGCTTGCCGCCACCGGTCGCATCAAACGCCAGTGTCGCCCCAGTTTCAGTAAGCGCATCCGTAAGGTCATCGTAATAGCTATCACTGGTTGAATTGATAATATATTTCGCGCCCATAGCTTTGAGAATCGCTTCTTGTTCCACCTTCCGGACGATATTCACCAGCGCTATACCTTCGTTCATGCAGATACGATTTAACATCTGACCAAGGTTGGAGGCCGCTGCGGTATGCACCAGCGCCGTGTGATTCTCCATCCGCATGGTCTCAACCATGGCCAGAGCGGTGAGTGGATTGACAAAACAGGAAGCACCCTCTGATGCGGTAGTGCCGTCCTCCAACTCGAGACACATAAAAGCATTCACACAACGGTACTGGCTGTACATCTCGCCACCGATGATTCCGACCCGTTTACCCATCAACGCCTGCGCCGCATCCGATGCGCCTGCGCCAATCACCGTGCCGGCACCCTCGTTACCCACCGATAGAGATTCGCCAATACGCGCAGCCACCATCTTCATTAATCCGGCGGGAATATCAGCGCTGACCACTGGCCGCTCAGCTGTCCCCGACATCCTCATCGTCGTCATATCCGCAGGGCCAAACAGCAGTGCCAGATCAGACGGATTTAAGGGCGCAGCTTCAACCTGCACCAGCACCTCATCGGGGCCGGGCTCAGGAATAGGGATATCTACCAATGTTATTTCGAGGGTGTTGTCCTGCTTAACGGTGGAGCGAAGTTGTAATCCGGTAGCGGTCATTTTGCATGTCCTTTCGTTATTTAAGTCATTGTCAAATTTGATAATCGAACGCATTGCAAGACGCATCATTCGAATACGCGCTGCGCTGCCAGTCCTTCTGGATAACGCTCAACAGTCAGTCCAGTTTGGGTTTTACCCCATCGTGTGGCGACATTATACGAGACCCTAACTATTGCGTAGCGACAGGGTAATCGAGAAGTGCCTGAGGTACTAGCGCATGCGTGGTCACGCTAACCCAACAACGCCGCCAAACCTCGCTCAATACACCACATCGCCGACAAGGACCCTAAAATATAGACGGGTACTGGAAACAGTTTGTCCTGCCACGGCGCCAATGGCTTTCTGATCACGAACCAGATCGCCCACACCAGCAGGATAAACGCTATCTGTCCCAATTCGATTCCAATGTTGAAAAACAATAGAGCCAGCGGAACGTTGTCCTGGGGCAGTCCAGTTTCAGCCAGTGCGCCCGCAAAGCCCATGCCGTGCAGTATTCCAAACCCCCCAGCCAGCCACCACGGATTTCGCCAAAGGACATCATGCTTTTTCATCCGTGTCAGTTCCACAGCGAGCGCAAAGATGCTCAGCGCGATAGCAAACTCCACCAAGCCGACGGGATAATCAAGGTAGCCCAGCGTAACGAGCGACAATGTGATGCTGTGCCCTACCGTAAATGCAGTAATCGTCCAAAATAGGCGACTTCCACCACCCACCAGCAGCAGCAAGCCAAAGACGAACATCAGGTGATCAAAACCCGTCCAAATATGCTCCACCCCTAAACGGGTATAGTTGCCCACCACATCCCCGGCAGTCGATTCAGCAGGTACTACAAAATCCGGCCGATCTGCATTAAGCACCTGTTGGTACTGGCGCCCATCAAGCAGGTTCACAATGACCATCGCTGATGCCTGGCTAGCACCAAGCCCAGACACACCCAGAATCTCACCCACCAGACCCTCTTGTCCCAACGCAGAACACTGTAACTGCCAACTGGTCACAACGCCTGTGTCCTCCAGCTGGGGCGGACTTGCACTGATCGCCTCACAGGCTTCCGGCCACACCGGTTCCAATGGCACATTACTGACACCCTGTGCCGGTGTCTTCCACACCATATTATATTGCTGCGGAGCGGTCTCGTTGACTTTCAACAGTGAAGGCGCGAAACGGTGGCCATGAACAGCTTGGATCGCACATACACCCAGAATAAGAGTTACCAGGATTCGCACATTCTTCATCGCCTGATCTCGTAGTTTTCGCGCGTGGCGTTAATGCTATTACGCAGTGCAGTTTCCCTAGCGCGAGACTCAACGTCGCGCTGCAGCTGCAAACGAACCTCATCAATAGTGGCATCTCTGGAGGGCTCAACCTCACTGACCCATACATAGTGTAGTCCGTAAGTAGAACGCACCGGGCCGACCCAGCCTCCAGCCTGCGGATCCGTTTTTTGCAGATTTTCCACGAAGGAAGCACCAAAGTGACGTGCCAGCTGGTCCGGCGTTTGGCCGGTAAATTGGTAGCCAGGCAAAAAAGGTGAACTTAATTGTCGCGCCTGATCTGGCGTGAGATTTTGCTCATTAATTTGTGCCATTACGGCATCAGCCTCGGCCTCTCGCTCTCGATTAAAATAAATATGTTCTATCGAATAGCGTGTGGGTCTGCGTAATTCTTCCTTACGCTGATCAAACTCGGCCGCGATTTCCGCTTCCGTTGGGGGGCTTGGGGGATTAGCAGCCAATAGCAATTGCTCCATTACCTGAATCATCCGCCGTTTGATCACTTCGTCACCAAGATGCAGGCGCATTTCTAACGCGGTCTCATAGTTCTCTTGATCCGTTTTGCCCTCGGACATTTGTAGAAAACGCATATTGAGTAATAGACGTTGGTATACCACCGTATCGTAAAGGTGGAGATCCAGATCAATCGCTCGCTGGAACAACATATCTCTATCAAGTTCCGCCTCTAGCATTCGATCCTGCTGCTCCGGCGTGGGTAACCGACCGACACTGGCGAACCATTGCTGCTGTAGTGCGTCTACGCGCGACTCGCTCAGTGGCCCCACCACCGGCCTAGGCTCAGGAAGGAAAATGCTCTGCAGGTAGAACAGCAGAACGCCCAACACAATAAAATGCACCCAAGGGCGGTTAAGCCGGGCAAAAAAAGTCATCCGCTACTCTCCAAAAACTGCAATGCAACAAGGAGTGATCGTCAATCTACTCACACCTAGTCTTCGTACTCGGCCTTGGTCTTATTCATTTGCGCCTGAATGCCAGAGTTTAAATCGACCTGACTCATCATTCCAGAATTCCATGTGGCAATGTAGTTAAGACCTTCAGAGACACTGTGGTCGCGAGAGTAAAGCACCATCTCCTTTGTTCCGCGCATTGCCAATGGCGATTTTGCAGCAATCGTTCTGGCGATAGCAGTGACTTCGTGCAGCATGGTCTCCTTGTCCTCAAAGACCTTATTCACAAAGCCCGCTTCTCTCGCCTCTTGTGCACCCATATTGCGACCGGTATAGGCCAGCTCTCGAACCAAGCCATCAGGAATAATTTTGGGTAACCGTTGCAAGGTGCCCACATCCGCAGTCATACCGAGATCAATCTCACGGATCGAGAAAAAAGCGTCTTGCGTGGCATACCGTATATCAGCACAGCAGGTCATATCCACGCCACCACCAATACAGGTATTGTGGATAGCGGCTAACACGGGCACGCGACATTTCTCTATGGCCGTGAGATTAGCCTGCAGTCGCAAAATAGTGCGTCGCAGTGCTTCGGCACGGCGCGAGGGCTCGGAGGATTCGCCGTGCAGGTTGCCAAACACGGTCAGGTCGAGACCGGCACAGAAGTGTTTGCCATTGCCCGCTAAAATAACGACGCGTACGGTAGGCTCGTCATCCAGCCATTCAAAACAAGCCTGTAGCTCGTTCCACATGACCCCGTTCATGGCATTTGCCTTATCCGGTCGATTCAGATTAACGGTGGCAACCTGTTGCGCGATTGACACTTCTAACGTTTCATAATTAGGCAGCATAGCTCATTCTCTCATAGCAAATTCGGAAAATTAGGCACTACCAGGAAGATACGAACTCGGTCGTATCCAGGGGGGGTATCACTTTAGCCGCGCCGTTGCGTGAGCCTATATAGAGAAAAGCAATAATCTCCTCATCTTCAGCTAGACCGAGCCCAGTCATCACCGCGCGATCGAATGCCGCTGCCCCTGTGCGCCAGATGCCGGCGAAACCAGACGCTTCAGAGGCTAGCAATACGGCCTGTGCGGCACAGGCGCCGGAAAAGCGTTGCTCGATAGGTGGCACTTTCGGATGCAACGCCACCTTGACGACGACCACTACCAGCAGCGGCGCCCTCAGCGGTGAATTGCGCGCTTTGATGAGCGCTGCCTCGTCCGCATCGGGGTTACGCAACAATAGACAACGCTCCAGCAGGGCGCCAAACGCCACACGGCGCTCTTGCGCAATGGTGATAAACCGCGACGGCCGCATCCGCGCATGATCGGGTGCGCGCAGCGCCGCGCGAAAGATATGCTCCATATCGGGGCCAGAAGGACCGGGGGTTGTCAGTTTGGGGGAGGAATTACGCTGCTGTAAAAACTGGAGGATATCACTCATGAAAATAGGCTGCCGAACGACTGAAAATAAAATTATAACAGTATTTGCAGGGTGTGTTGTACCTCTGCGTCCTCGACCTTAGTCGATTGCGCCCACCAATATGTTGACAAAACCACGCGACGCTTCCACTTTATCCCAATTATCGCACCACACGGCTAGTGCCTCACAGCTGCTAGCGATAAGGCAATGTTCAACATGGTCAATCATCCAAAAAGGTTGGCCCAAGGTTCCCAGCAACTCCATAAGCATCCGACCGCTGGCGCCTGCCTGGCGCAACGAATGGGGCGTCAATTCAACGATAATTCGAGGCTTGGTCTGCAGACCAGCCAGCAGCGGCATCAACCCTTCAATCACCTGAAATTCAGAACCCTGAGTATCAATTTTCAGCAGGTCAAGCTGCTTTATACGACCCGCAAAATAATCACTGCCGCGCTGCAAGGTAATAGGCACACTATCGCGATCTTCATCCCCCGCATACACCTGATGATCGCCGAGGTTGTCCTCACTGAGAAACAGTCGTCCTTCACCCGCTGTGTCTGCTAGAGCGGCTTCAACCGTAACAATATTGCCATCAAAGCCGTTGAGTTGGGCATTAGCACACAGCAGGCGGTAGTTATTCGGATCGGGCTCAAAGGCAAATACGGCGCCCTGTTTGCCCACAACGCTGGCAGCGAGCACAGAAAAGTAACCAATATTGGCACCGACATCGACAAAAACGTCACCAGGACGCAGGAATCGTAACAGCAGAGAGGTCTCGTAAGGCTCCCATATTCCGTCTTCCCGAATGCGGCGCGAAACATGCTGATCCTGCGAGCCATGAACGAGCAACTGCAGAGGGCACGTTAACCCAGGGACACGCAGGTCAATAGGAGCGGTAGAGTTCAATAGGAATGCCTAAAAAATACGTTTAGTCGATTTTCATGTCGTCATAGGGAGACGTTTGGTCCAGCCGCACAGTATGCCGACCAATGGTTACCTTCTGCGGGCCGACTTCGACATCACTGTCATCAAATACACCGTGGTCGAACTTATAAATCGGGCTAACAGTGCCGGCAATCATACCGTCATCATACGCCTGCTGTCGCTCACGCACACGCTCGTTGGCCTGCTCCCATTTTTTCCAAGCTTGCCCGGAATATCGAGTCTGCAGCATCTGCCGGGCTGCCATAGGGCTCATCAGGCTAGCTGACGCATTGTTGCCGCCAAAACCTTTAGAGTTAATAATCGCATATTTCTGCTGTGCGACGTCCATCTCGCGGTGTTTGGTACAGAACGCCAGGTGATCCTGCCGCACGTCTGCTGCGATCGCATCAATCGTGGTGATGCCAGGCAAAATACCGTGATGCCAGATACCCAGCGTGGTGCTGATCTGATCACCCGCAGCTGACCCGATCGAATGCCCTAAATAACACTTGGCTGCAATCACCGGCCATGCTTCTATGCCGAATGCCTGCGCTGTGCGGCTAAGGATTTCCGCCTCAGAAACGCGGTTTTGCGGCGTGCCGGTCCCGTGTGCCTGCACCAGTCCGCCCCGCCGTAAACCCTCGTCGCCAATGATCGCTCGGGTCGCCGCCACTGCCTTGGCCATGGTAATATAGTTACCCACGCCGGGGCCGGAAATCGATTTCTTGTGTCCGTCTGCGTTGACGAACACGTCGATCGCCGCGCCGAAAACCGTAGCACCCAACTCCATGGCAAGTTCGTCATCAAACAACACCACCATCTGCGACGACTCGGCGATAGTAAAGCCACAATTTTCAGCAAAAGGTCGACAAGCTCGTCGAAAGTCGGACACCTCCCCAGTTTTCAACCCATCCAGACTGCGCAGGCCTTTTTCTGTTGCCAGTGCACCCATGGCGGAATAGCCTTCCATAATTTCCGGGGTAATTGGCGCTTCTGCTGCACCCACAAACACCACACGCGCCCGGCCGTTGCGAATGTCGTCAATGCCGTGCCGCAGATTGTAAAGGAATGAGGCACAGGCACCCAAGCTAGCACCCGTAGAACCAAGACTGCCCAGAACATAGGCGTTGATAAAATCAGCGGGCATCTCGGCAAAGCTCAGTGGGCAATATTTTGACGTCACGCGCTGACCGTTATAGCGCGATTTAATCATTCCACCCGCACCCGCGCCGTCTAGTTGCCCCATAGCGCTGCCGGCATAAACACTGATCTGGTCTGGCGCTACCCGACTGCTGATGGTCTCCCAGTCCAACCCGATACTGCCCAACGCGTCAGAAGCCGCAAAGACCGTCATCTGCAGACCCCGCGGATGGTTGCGCGAAGGATAGAGCGTTCCGGGTTCAAAGCCACTCGGCAGCTGCCCCGCCGATTTCACATCAAACTCGCGGTAAGTAGGCAACAGGAAGTCCTGCTGGCCAACAATCTGTACATTAACATGCGTAACAGACGTGCCCCGTACCACCCAATGGGGCGGAATAACATCCGGCAGATACTTGCGTTCAAGATCAAAACTCGCGGGCTGACTATCGCCGTCAGTAGGCAGGCGCTGATTCCAACGCACGGCGTTGACATCGAAGTGGCTTGCTTCAATGCGCCGGACTAGCGTGTGATCGAGGATAAATTGTTGATGCAGCGCACCCCCTTCCAGACCCATCAGTGTGGCTAGGGATTCCAGCGTGCGACTTTGCTGTGCCATGGAAAGCGCAGAGTGGGTCATGCGGGCATAAGCATGGTGCCCTGAAGCTCTTCCCGCAGCGTTGATACCGCCAAAACCTACAATCACCGGTAAACGCTGGATGCCCATTTATAACTGATTTCCCACTCAGAATGTTGATGACAGTTTACGGAGGCTATCTGGCTTTAACCATGCATTTAAAGACACTTTTTGTGGTATTTTAGACACAACTCCTTCTTTAGGCTCAGGATCAATATCCCATGTACACGGCAGCGGCAGTCATTTACCCTCAGGCGCTTGCGACCAGCATCACGTTGCCGATGGAAATCCTTCAGGCCGCCAGTCAGATGGCAAGCGTCAAGGAATACGGCGCACCGCAAGTGCGCTTCCTACTGGCCGGGCAGCCCTGCGAACCGATGACGCTGAGCAGCGGCATCACCCTCCAGCCCGATACTGCCTTTACGGATCTTCCGCCGCTGGACCTTTTATTGCTGCCCGCAATCTGGCGCAATCCACTGCCAGCATTAAGGGCCGCTAAAGACTGGGTGGGTCTGCTACGTGAAGAGGCGGCGAAAGGCACACGCATTTGCAGTGTCGGAACAGGAAGCTATCTGCTGGCAGAAGCGGGTCTACTGAACGGTAGACCCGCCACGACACATTGGAACTACTTCGAACAGTTCAGCCGAAGATACCCCGCCGTGGATCTAAAGAGCCACCATCTGATCACTCAGAGTGACAATATATACTGCGTGGGCAGTGTGAACTCTATTGCCGACCTGATGGTGCATATTGTAGAGGATTGGTTTGGCAGTCCCATCGCCCGCGCCATCGAGAACCAGTTTTCGCCCGAAATTCGTCGCAGTTTTCGCGCTGCGGCCTACCAGAACGAAGCAGACAGTTCACACCATGACGAAGACGTTGCAGAGGCGCAACAATGGCTACGGTCGAACCTCTGTTCTCCCGTGTCAATGGAACTGCTGGCGAAACACCTACAGCTAAGCTCGCGAACACTGAACCGACGCTTCAAACGCGCAACCGGCATGGCCCCTCTGTCGTACCTACAGAGCCTGCGAATCGCATCCGCTAAGGATCTGCTGCGCCACAGCAACCTGACTGTGGGTGATATCGCGTGGCAACACGGCATACAGGACGTTAGTTATTTTTCCCAGTTGTTTCGCAAGCACTGTGGTGTGAGTCCATTGAAATATCGCGAAGCCGTGCGAGGCAAGTTGTTTAACCCTGAAGTGCACGGGCGGCCTTGAGAAAAATCGCCTTGTATGGCTAAATTAGCGCCCCTTGGAGACTGAGCATACAATGTTTTGCTGTTCTTGACTGTCGCCTCCACCCGAAAGCGAAGGAACTATCATCATGACTAAGGACTCGGTCGTCATTATCAATGGTGCACGCACTCCGATGGGAGGGCTGCTGGGTGCTCTGGCGTCGGTGCCTGCGCCTGAACTGGCCGCTACTGCCATCGCCGCTTCACTAAAGCGCAGCGGCATAAAAGGGTCCAACATCGACGAAGTGTTTATGGGCTGCGTATTACCTGCAGCACTCAAACAATGTCCCGCTCGCCAAGCCGCAATCGGCGCAGGAATACCTGCATCGGCTGGCGCTGTCACCATCAACAAGGCGTGTGGCAGTGGGATGCAGGCGGCAATCTTTGGCTATGACAGCATCCTAGCAGGTACGAATTCGACGGTCATCGCAGGTGGCATGGAAAGCATGAGCCGTGCACCTCATATGCTATCTGGCGGCCGCGGCGGCATTGGCTCTGGCACTCAAAGTCTGTGTGATCACATGTTTATGGACGGGTTAGAAGACGCCTACACGGGACGAGCGATGGGCAGCTTCGCCCAAGAGACAGCGGACGAGCGCGGAATCACGCGCGAACAGATGGACGCCTTTGCACTCGAATCACTCCGCCGTGCCCGGCGAGCCATTGAAGACGGTTCACTCAAAGCAGAAATTGCACCGGTCACAGTAAAATCACGTAAAGGTGAGACGGTGGTGACAGAAGACGAACAGCCACACAAAGCCCTACTAGAAAAGATCCCGAAGCTGCGCCCAGTCTTCACGCCGGACGGCTCTATCACTGCCGCTAACGCCAGTTCTATTTCGGACGGTGCCAGTGCTTTAGTGCTAATGAGTGCAGCGAAAGCAGAGCTTGCAGGCCTCAAACCCATGGCACGGTTGCTTGCGCACACGCGGCACAGCCAGGCACCAGGTGAGTTCACCCTTGCGCCCATTGGCGCTATCCAAAAACTACTGGATAAGGTTGGCTGGACAATAGACGATGTCGACCTTTTTGAAATTAATGAAGCGTTCGCCATGGTAACGATGATGGCTATGAACGATCTAGGTTTGGATCATGACAAGGTGAACATCAACGGCGGTGCGTGCGCCCAAGGACATCCCATCGGCTCTACGGGTTCGCGTATCATCGTCACCTTGATGCATGCATTGCAACAGCGCGACATGCATCGCGGTGTCGCCGCACTGTGCATCGGTGGCGGCGAGGCCACTGCTGTTGCCATTGAAATGATGTAAATCGTACAGCGGCAATCGGCACACAGGTCAACACAATCAGCGCGGTTCGATCCGCGCTACGCACACTGGAGGCAGCAACATGGCACTGAGTAGCGTACCGGATATTCTCGACGATATACGCGCGGGCAAGATGGTCATTCTCATGGACGATGAAGACCGGGAGAATGAGGGCGACCTCATTATCGCTGCAGAATCGGTCACACCTGAAATCATCACCTTTTTTTCAAGTGAAGCCTGCGGCCTGATCTGTATGCCTATTACGGTAGAACGTGCACGCCAACTGCAGCTTCCACTCATGGTCCGCGACAACCGTTGCCAGCATGAAACTAACTTCACCGTCTCTATCGACGCGGCCGAGCGCAAAGGGCCTGGCATAAGCTCCATTCAACGCGCGCACACCGTTCTGCAGGCAGTGACGCCCAATGCCCAGTCCACGGACATTGCGCAACCCGGTCATATCTTCCCGCTGGTTGCAAAGCCCGGCGGTGTACTGCGACGAGCGGGCCATACCGAGGCTGGTGTGGACCTTGCCCGTATGGCAGGCTTCCAACCTGCGGCACTTATCGTCGAAATCATGAACGAAGACGGCACGATGGCGCGACGTCCCGAGCTGGAAGTGTTTGCGCTCAAGCATGGTCTACGTATGGGCACCATCGCAGACCTGATTCAATACCGCGCGATGCATGAACAATCTATCGAATTGAGTGATCAAAAAATGGTCATGACAGAATTCGGTGAATTTGAATTACACACCTTCCTTGACCTGATCGACGACACCGTGCATTACGCGCTCACGCGCGGCCAAATTGATAAAAACAAAGAAACGCTGGTCCGTGTGCAAACCGTCAACACCTTGCGCGACGTACTGAGCACACGCATTGAAGGAGCGAACCTTGGATGGTCCTACCGCCGCGCCATGGAGCGTATCGCTAAAGAAGGTGACGGCGTGGTGGTACTCATAGGGCAGAATGTTACTGGCGAGCAACAACTCGCAGACGTATTGCGGTTCCCTCGGACGTCCAGCGTTACCGGTCAGAGTCGTTCCACGGGCGTACAGAACTACCGTCTCATCGGCACCGGGTCACAAATTCTCAAGCGCCTCGGTATTGAGAAAATGCGCTTAATGTCGGCACCCGTGCATTTTAACGCATTGTCGGGTTTTAATCTGGAAATCACCGAGTTTGTGCAGTCGCAAGACAACTCAACCTGTCTTTAAAACATAAGCGCTTGAACGCTAACGGGCACCTCTGAAAAGCACAGATAGTGCCCTACTCATCTATTCAGGAACAAATTCCAGTACCTGTTGGAACGTGGGCCTACTAGTGCCGCGCATAGTATTTTCAATCAGACCGGGAGTGAAGCTGATCCTAGTCGCCTCTGCAAGCCACGTGCTCGGATCGCTGTTGCCAAACCCGGCTGCAAGTTCCTCACTGACCGCTTCGACGGTCAGCCACAGAGACTCTCTACAACTATCGATATTACCGCCACCGCAGTAGCGGAGGTTAAACGCCCCTTTCACATCTTTTCCCAGAAGAGTGCCCAGGTCTGTCTGTATGAAACTGCTACCGTCGTTGCCTTCGAGGCTACGAATGCTATCGAGGGATCCCGTTAGGTCTCCAAACACTGGCTCCATAACTACTGCACCTAGACGTCCCCAAAGCGATTCCATGATGGTGTAACCTGCACTGTCATTGAATCCGTCATCGTCGGCATCCAATCGCGGCGCGTCGTCTTCAACCCACGCATCGAGCAAGGCAACTACTTCGCCCGCCAGCTGACTAGGGGCATCTGCTCCACCCAACATCTCACTGACCACCGGCCACGCGGGTGAACGCACATCTTCAGTGGCAGCGCGGTTCATAATCCCGACCACCCCGGAGAGCTTAACTTGAGCTGGCCACTGGTCGAACAGTTGAACCCGATGTATCGAGCCATAGGGAGTGCCATCACCGTGCATAAAACCCGGCGCCGACTGGTTGTTCCAGTTCAGTAACCGCCCCGATGGGCCGCCAACCGAGTGGGGATGCGCGGCCTGATCGAGGAAACCCTGCCATTCATAGTCGCCATTGCCGTTCGTCGGTAGAACCCGATCCAAACCAGGCGCTCGCTCCGGGAGGAACCCCGATGAAAAGAAGGCCGTATTGCTGCGCGACATATAGCCCCAGTTAAACGTAAAACCGAATTTATTAGCCGCTTTGTAGAACGCTTCCGGGGTTGATGCGTCACCCTCGGTCATATCCTTCAGTCCCGCTAAGTTAAGGCCATCACGTCCAAACGTCGAACGCTTCCGCGTGAGCGCAATGGGCTCGCCGTTGGAGGTTGCGGTTCCGATCATTGGTCCATGGACTGATACCGGATAGCTCACAAGGTCTCCGTTGAGGGTACCTGCGTCAAATATTTCGAAAGCAATACATTCACCATCAAACTCGTAGTGCCGCGACTCACGGGTGGGGTCAGTGCCGTCGGGGTTGCACAGGACTTCGGCAAAAACATCACGCACGTCGTGACTGGCCGATGTCAGGCTCCACGCATAATCAGGCGTTCGTCCGATGAGCAGATACATGGCGAGCCCCGGCACTGCTGCACCCTGCGCCTCAATATCCGGCCCACTTAAATGAAGCTGCATCACGATCTCGGGGTAGTAGTAGCCAAGCTGTGGGCCCATCACGGCGAGGTTTGACCCACTCGTAGAGACTGAGCCATCTGCAATTAGAAAATTGGACGCCTCGCGGTCTCGCGGCTTTTCGGCAGCAGGGACTAGCACCCCACTTGCGGCGATGGGCCCGCCTTGCGACTCGGCTACGCAAGCCAGGTCGACAACCGAGCCCTCGTCAATAATGACGGAGCCCGTTACTTCGCCGCCCGTGAAACGGCCGTAGTCGAAGCGCGCATCGACCGTTGTTGGCGCCGCACCCTGATTGATCAGCATAACGTCATTAAATGCCAGTTGCCCCTGCCCATCACCAAGGCCATTGATCAATTGGGATAGAAATTCAGAATTTGACGCCTCAGCACCGCCACCGGCACCAAAGATTGATCCGATAAATGCTGTCACCGCGATCACATCAGCAACCGAATAGGGCTCTTCAGGCGTATTGCCATTGACGACATGGTAAGCGTTCATGCCATCCACATAGGCCTGTGCGTCTTCAATGATCTGCTGCCCCTCCTCGCCGTAGACCTCGACTAAAAGGTTGATCTGATCTGTAACCAGTTTCTCGGTCGCAGCACTGGGTATGAAGCTTTGTGCGCTGGTCACGAGGCTAAAGGCATCGATGCACGGCACGTCAGCTACTGCCGCCCGGGCCGGACCACGGCCTAGGGATATCAGAATGCCCCGATCGCGAACGGTGACCCAGCCAGCTCCAAAAGCCGTATCTTCGCGCGTTTCACCGGTAATGTGGGCAATGCCAAACGCATCGTAAATAATAGTGGTGCCCGCGCGGCCAGTGGGCTCTTCGAAAGTTTCCCCAATCGGTTGAAAGTCCTCAGGCAGAAACAACTGCTCTATATCTTCATCAGTGACATTACCGCGCAGCGGCGTTAAGCCATCGTACAATGGTAGCTGATCGAGCGAATTTTCGTTGGTCGGCAAACCGCCATAGTTGCCAGGCGGCAGAATGTAATAGGCGCGGTCTTCGGCAGCTGGCCGTAGCGGCGAATCATCATCGGAGCTGTTGGAGCATCCCACTATCCACACGCATATGAAAAGCAAAAAAGCCAGCACAGCCTTATTAATAGTGTTGGTAGCACTGAGAAAAAATCGAGGCATAAAGAACATCTCCAGAAGCATAAATCATCATAATTTAGCTTCCATGCCACTTAAATCTCACTATCGATATGAAGTATAAGAAAAGCCGGGGCGCTGCAATAACATGGGCCGTTAGATCGGCTCCGGCTTACTGCGGCTCAGACAAGCCGGCGTTTGAGATCACCCTATGTCACGAAAATTTGGCGCGCGCTTCTCAATAAACGCTGTGATCGCCTCAATATTCTCGGGTGAACCAGCTTGGCGCGCCATACCGGCCTGCTCGGCCTTGATCGCGGTGTCGATAGCACCAAGATGATGCAGTCGCAAGGAGCGTTTGATTTCCCGCAGGGCGTTCACCGGCCATTGCGCAATCTCCTGCGCTTTAGACAACGCGTGTTCGAACAAATCTGCATCGGGCAGCACACCTGCAGCAATGCCCGCGTTTAGCGCCTTGTCCGCATTAACCCATTCAGCAGTATAAAACAATTCGGCCGCACGTTGTGCACCAATGTTGGCCTGCAACATATAGCTGCTGCCCCACTCCGGCACCAACCCGAGATTGGCGAAAGGCAACCGCATACGCAAGCTTTCTCCCACATAGACAATATCAGCATGAAACAGCACCGTGGCGCCGCCACCGATAGCAACGCCTTTAGCCGCGGCCACAATTGGCTTGTCAAACTCGACGACCGACCGCGCGGCAGACTCAAACGGATGCTCGTCTCCGTCCGCCACTTCACCAAAGCTGGACAAATCAACCCCTGAACAGAAGTGATCGCCGGCACCGCATAACAACACACAGACCACGTCGTCATCCGCAGCAGCGGCCCTGAAGGTTTCCCTTATATCTATCCACATCTGCGTGTTAATCGCATTCTTTTTCTCAGGCCGGTTCAGGGTGACAACCAAGACACCATCGCGGTTGTCAGTAAGTACTAGATCAGTCATGCGAATACCTGTTGTATTAAAAGTGGAAGGCCACGGCGTCAGTCAGTCCAGCGCGGTCAGTCACGCAAGCATTGGCTGGCGCATCCGGATCTGGATAGCCAAAAGACAAGCCGAATACTAATTTATTACTGGCGTCTATCTCCAACTGCTCGCGTACAAAATCGGCTTGGAAACTGAGTGCCGTCTGAGGACAACTGCCCAAGCCATGAGCCGTCAGCGTCAACATCAACGTTTGGGCATACATACCAAGGTCTGCCGCCTCACGCAGGCCAAACGGCTCCGGTAGAAACAAGAAAGCAACGTGAGGCGCGTCAAAAAATGTAAAGTTACGCATGAACTGCTTGTTGCGGCCCTCCTTATCCTTGCGGGTAATGCTGACCGCATCATACAGCGACTGCGCTGCACCATACTGCCGCTCTTTATAAACACCCTCATACACTCCCGCATAGGGAAAATCCATACTGAACTCGCCTGCCATAAAGCGTTCTGGCATATTCGAACGCAGCGTCTGTAGTTTATCGCCCGACGCCACATGCACAACCCAGGGCTGCGTATTGCAGTTACTGGGCGCACACTGGGCGACAGAAAATATCGTCGCAAGCGTATCAACATCAACAGACTGGGGTAAAAATGCACGCAATGAATGACGCGAAGCGACGATGTCATCAAATGTGTTGGCTCGGTCGCTCATGATGGCTCTCGTATTCTCCATAGTCACGGTAGTTTGATCACTTAAGGACGCCGCGGCTTGCCCTTCCCTAAGTTGAACAGAAAACCGCTAATCTCAAGTTTTTTACAGACGCACTTACTGACCGGTAAAATTGGCCTTGCGCTTTTCCTTGAAGGCTTTCATCCCTTCCCTGGCATCGGCGGATGCAAAAACGGGGTTCGCCAGCTCGTCAGAGGCCAGCATAGCATCTTCTTCCGACATACACTCCTGATGCTCACGCAGCGATCGGGTGACCGCGCGCACGGCGAGCGGCCCGTTAGCGCAGATCTTAGCAGCATATTCCTTAGCCACCTCTAACGTTTTTCCAGCTGGCACGATCTTGTTGATCAAACCAAAATCCAGCGCCTGCTGCGCATTAATATGTTCACCACATAACAGGATTTCCGCTGCCAAGCAGTAGGGAATCTGACGGCGAAGACGAACCGTAGAACCAGACATAGGATACAGTCCGCGCGCGACCTCGGTAACGCCAAAAATAGAATTCTCCGCGCCAATCCGGATATCCGTGCCCTGTAGAATTTCGGTGCCACCGGCCAGCGCATAACCTTCCACGGCCAGAATCAACGGCTTGTTAGGCCTATTGTCGCGTAACAAGGCTTGCCAATGTATGTTCGGCACAGTACCCATCAGCTCCATAAATTCATCCGTAGAGCGGTGCTCACCGTCAGCCCCTGCCTTCAGATCCATGCCCGCACAAAAAGTATCACCATTCGCGGTAAGGATGGCACACATCAGCGAATCGTCCTCCTCCAGCAGGCGCCAGGCCTTGTACATGCCCAGCAACATTTCGGGACTGAAGGCGTTCTTGGCCTCGGGGCGGTTGAGCGTGACGACCAGGACACTGCCTTCTTGCTCTACGATGCAGTTTTTGGTGCTGATATCGAGTTCTGCCATGTTTTTTGCCTACTGTTAATGAATTAATTACGTCAGCTCTATTTGCCTGAGAGATCTGCACGCCGGCATCAGATGAGACAACGCATGCGCTGTTCATCCGTTTCGGCAAAGTAACGGTCACAGCACCCTAAATTCACCTGACAGAGCAATTTCTTTCGCCTTCGGATAGGCCGGCTTGCCACTGGGCGCACGCGGGATTTCTGCTACGATGTGCAGCTCACGCGGCACCTTGTAACCGGCCACGTGTTTACGCGTCTCTTGCTGAATCGAATCAAGGCTAACGCTGCAATCATTGCGAGTGGCGATCACTGCAGTGACTTTACTGCCAAAACGATCATCCGGAGTATCCACGACTAAGCAGTCGAATACATCCGGGTGAGCCTTAATAGCCTCTTCCACTTCTTCAGGGAAAATCTTCTCACCACCGGAATTAATACAATTGGAACCGCGGCCGTAGACCGTTATAGAGCCGTCATCTTCAAGGCGTGCTTCATCCCCTGTGAGAAGCCAGATTTTACCGTCGACCTTTACAAAAGTCTTAGCGGTTTTAATCGGGTCGTTGTAGTAGCCCACCGGGATAAAACCGGAACGGGCAAAGATCCCTGTCTCACCTGGCTTTACAGGTGCATGAGGTTTGCCTTCTTCATCGGTAATCACATCCATAAAGTCAGACTGGACTACGTTGCCCAGCCCTTTTGTCTCTGACTTTTTTTCACCGCTGTCAAAACCCATATTGCCGGCCTCTGACGAACCGAACGAATTCATGATGATGACATTGGGAAAACGCTGCTTGAATTCTTCCTGCTTAGAGGCAGAAAACACTGCACCACCGGAACCCACACTGAACAAGCTGCTCAAGTCCCAACGGTCAGGGTGTTCGCTCAAGGCGTCCAGCAGCGGGATGCCCATAGCGTCGCCAACGATGGATAGAGAGTTGACCTTCTCTTGCTCCACGATGTCCCACACTTGACTGCCGTCCAGTGAACGATGGGGATTGAGTACCACGCAGTTACCACCCAGCATCTGGATGATGGCATACCACCAGCAGGCGCCGTGCATGAGTGGCGCCAGCGCCATACCGACGATAGCGAAATCACCGACACGTCCAGCGATCTGATCCGGCTCAGTAATCGCACCGTCCGGATGAAACCAACCACCGCCCCCCAATGCGGCGTAGAACAAGTTCTTGTGTGGCCACATCACGCCCTTGGGCATGCCCGTGGTGCCGCCTGTGTAGAGCAGAAACATGTCATCGTCGGCGCGCTCATCAAAATCGCGCGCAGCTGACTGCCCTTCCATAGACGCTTCATACTCAATGCTGCCGATCAATGCCGGGTCGCAACCTGACTCGTCCATTACACAGATAAACGTCTTGAGGTCTGCAGCCGAGGCCCGCACCTCATCGATGTGCGGAATAAACTCCTGATTGTGAATGCATGCCACCATATCCGCATTGTCGAAGATATACAGCAGCTCTTCTTGCACATAACGATAGTTGACGTTAATCGGCACTGCACGAATTTTGAAGCAGGCTAGCATCCCCTCAAGGTACTCGTTGCAGTTGTATAAATATAATCCAACGTGATCGCCCGGCCCGACGCCCTCAGACGCAAGGTAGTGCGCTAACTTGTTCGCGCGCTGATCCAACTCTTTAAACGTGGCACGCTGATCCCCGCACACCAGAGCGCTGCGAGCAGGCACCTTGTCTGCCACTAATTCATACAGGTCCGCAATATTGTAATGCATTGCCATACTCATCTTTCCCCTGTGTCTCTTACGGTTTCTCGGAACCTACAACCCACATCGCGAAAAACTGCGCACCGCCGCCATAAGCGTGACCCAATGCTAGTTTTGCACCTTCGACTTGGTGAGCTCCGGCATCTCCACGGACCTGCCGTGCCGCTTCCGCGAAACGAATCATACCGGATGCGCCAATCGCATTAGAAGACAATACACCCCCGGAACAGTTCCACGGTATATCGCCACCTTCATCCAATGAGGTTGCACCTTCCATGGTCAACTTCCAGCCTTCGCCCTCAGGCGCAAACCCAAGGTTCTCCAACCACATAGGCTCATACCAGCTAAACGGCACGTAAACTTCGGCACAATCGAGATCTTTGCGTGGATCGGTAATGCCCGCTTGCTTGTAGACATCCGCTGCACAATCGCGACCGGCCTGCGGATTAACCTCATCGCGACCAGCGAACATAGTGGGCTCTGAACGCATAGCAACCCCGCGAATCCAGGCCGGCTTCTTAGCTGATTTGTCTGCTAGCTCTTCATTCGCAATAATCATCGCACACGCTCCATCAGACGAAGGACACGCCTCAAGAAAACGTATCGGATCCCACAGCATGAAAGAATCTTCCACTTCCTGCATCGTAATATCAGGTTTCTGCAAATGCGCCAACGGGTTACGCGCGCCGTGCAGACGGTCTTTCACCGCCACCTTAATACCCACATTGTAGGGCGCATTTGAGCGGCGCATATACTCGCGAATAATAGGCGCAAAATAGCCACCTGCACCCGCGTTAAGATGCGTGGAGAAAGGTTGCGGGTTCGACAACGCCCACATCGCATTAGATTCAGACTGCTTCTCAAAAGCCACTGTCAGGACACGCTTAAACATGCCGCTTTGCACGTGAGATGCTGCCACCAACGCGGTTGAACCTCCCACGGATCCGGCGGTGTGTACCCGCAGCATAGGCTTGCCATTACAGCCCAATGCGTCGGTTAGATAAGCCTCTGGCATAATGACACCCTCGAACATATCCGGGGCCTTACCGAGAATCACTGCGTCGATATCGTCCCACGTCAGATCCGCATCCTGCAGAGCGTTTACCGCCGCTTCTCGGACCAAACCGGCAATCGAAACATCCAATCGCTTCGTCATATATTTGGTCTGGCCTATGCCGACCACCGCTGCCAAATTAGCCATTATGCTTTCTCCAATACGGTTACCAGGTTGTGCTGCAAACAAGGGCCCGACGTTGCATGAGCAATACCGCGCTGCACCTCACCACTGACAATACGGTTAAAGACTTCGCCGATCCGCGATAGGCCTGACGCCATCATCAGGTTTCCGGCAAGCACACCACCACTGGGGTTAATTCGGGTCTCGTCGCCCAAGCCAAGTGCCCGGCTGAGAATAATTTCCTGATGACTGAAAGGCGCATAGAGCTCTGCAACCTCTACCTTGCCAGCATCCATACCGGCGCGTTTTGCTGCGGTGCGGGTGGAAACTGAATCAGTGAGGTCACGCATTCCGAGGTTGTGCGTTTCAATACGGTGATCGATACCACTGATAATCGCGTAAGGCACGCCCCATTCCTTTGCCTTGTCGACAGTAGCGATGATCATCGCGCTGGCGCCATCTGACACTGGACAGATATCGGCTTTGCGCAGCGGCGAAAGGTACATTTCCTCGGCCAGCACATCATCGGGTGCAACGTCACCAGCAAGTTGTGCGTGAGGATTATTCATAGCATTGCGGCGCGATCGAGATACCACTTCAGCCATATCACGTTCCGTAATCAAACCCTGATCCAACATAAGACGCGCCTGCAGTGCAGCCAGTGAAATACTGTCGACCCATAGGGGCGCAAGATAATAAGGATCAAGCTGCTGCGACATGACAATCGGTAGTTCACCCGGTGACGACTTGCCGAAACCATAGATCAGCGCAGACTCAGCATGACCCATACGAATTTTCAGTATCGATTCATACAGCGCCCATGCCGCATCCATCTCAACATGTGACTCCTTGATCGGTGGCACGGCACCCAAAGCATCGACACCGGCCACAAAGGCAAAGGCCGCACCCTGCAGATAGTCGCAACTGCCGGAGCAGACGAAACCCACATCCTGAGCATTGTTGATACCCACCTGCTGAAAAACACTGCTCAGCACAGGCATGATCATCTCAACTTCGTTCACCGCTCCAGCGTCAGACACACTGTCGGACTGCTTAAAGCCTACTATTGCAATTTCTTTCACAGGTTAGCCCTCCAGACCGGTTACAGGTAATTTGCCGATCTGATCCACTGGTACATTGGGCTCATCGATCGGCCTGTAGTATCGGATATTGTCCATAGCAAAATCCCATTCCTCTTTCGGCTTCCACACTGCCTCAACGCGTGCTCCAATATGGACATCCTCGTTAACGCACTCACTCATGAGGTGGATGAAGGAAATGTTGGCCCCATCCGGTACCACGTTGGCAATAATATAGGGCGGCTCGATCGGGTTATTGGGGATAGGGATGTAGACAATGGTGAATGACTGCACCGTCGCTTTATTGGACAACACAACCTCTTCTTCAGTGGCAACACCGCAGCCCCCGCAAGAGCCTCTCGGTGGCACATAGACCGCGGAGCACTTGGGACAGCGCTGACCTGTCAACACGCCTTTTTTAATCTGTGCCAGAAAACGCGCCGGAGCCGCGCCCGCAGTGAAATTATACTTCAGATAGACCGGCGCTTTTACAACGGTCACTACTTCTTGTTCTTCACTCATAACATGCTCTCCTAAACCAGTTCGAAGCAGCGAATATCGGTCATGTAGCCGATAGTTTCATCGGCCCAAACCACCTGCACGCGAGCGCCCGTCGCGATAGCATCTTCGCTCGCAGCCGCCACGCAGTGGATCATAGGCACGTCTGCGCCGTCGAGTTTGATCATCGCCCAAGCAAACGGCACATCCATAGGATGAGCTTCGCGGGGTTCCTTGACCCACGCAAAGCTTACGACCTCCCCCTGCTGGCCAACCTCGACGAATTCGCTGAGTTCTTCCGCAGTATTGGGGTCGTACTCCATGGGCGGCACCACCACCCTCCCATCACTGGCCTTGATGCCAACAATGTTCCGGTTTCTAAGCTCAGTGAGGAATCGGCCAATCACCGGGCCGGTGGAGCGAGTATAAGTATATCCAAGCTCAAAGGCCTGGTTGAGAACATCTGGTTGCGACACAGTCACAGCCCTCCTTGGTGGGATTGATTTCAGGTGAGACAGTATCAGTGAGCGACCTCTGCTTCTCAATGACGCAAAGGATCATGTGAACATGACATTTCAGATCATTGGGCCACTTTCCGCGCTATTAGGTTGCTTTAAATGTACCAGCGGAAGCAGAATACGATGGTGAGTTTCCCCCGCAACCAGAAATCGTTAATACTAGGTGATAAGCGCCACTCACTATGGGTCAAACAGGAGCAACACTATGGCAGTTTCGGCGGCAGGATATTTGAGAATTGCATCAACAGACACTGCAGCGTGGATGGACTTCGGCACCACGATACTAGGCCTGATGGACGCGCAGATTGAGGATGACGCCGGCGCTCAATTCCTGCGCATGGATGATCACCCCTTTCGTTTTATGGTTGAGTCGAGTGATGCGGATGGGCTGATAGCCACCGGCTTGGAATATCCATCCGAAGCGGCGTGGCAAACTACGCTTGATGAACTCACTGGCGCGGGACATGCCGCTGTATTGGGCTCAGCCGAGGAGGCTCAGCGTCGCTACGTGAGCGCATTCGCTACCGTTGAAGATCCTGCTGGAAATACATTAGAACTATACTGGGGCCGCAAATTGGACTACGTCCCGCTGGCCTCTCCCGCCGGTGTCTCTGGATTTGTGACCACCTACCAGCAGACAGGCGATATGGGCTTTGGCCATTGCGTACTCCCCGCCCCGGACATTGAAGAGGCAACAGCGTTTTACACCCAGCTCATTGGCACGGGCCTGACTGACACCCTGTATCCGCCTGGCATGGACGGACTGAAAATCAACTTTATGCATGCCAACAACCCGCGCCAGCATTCTGTTGCTCTGCTCAATGGCCCTCATCCTCTGGGCGTCGTGCACATCATGGTGGAGGCAGAGACTATGGATGAGGTAGGCAGTGCCATGGACCGGGCAAAAAAAGCAGGTTGCCACTTTCTGGCAACGCTGGGTCGCCATGTTAACGACAATATGTGCTCCGTCTACATTCTTGCGCCAGGCGGCATCGCCATAGAATATGGCTATGACGGTCTTCTGATCGACTGGGAGAACTATGTGCCTACCGTCAGTATCGAGGGCGATCTGTGGGGCCATGAATACCGTTTTCCAGGTATGGATGAGTAGCCCGAGGTTGGTTAGCTATGCCAAACCCTATCACGCGCACTCGCTTCTATAGCGATTTTGAGGGAGAAAGCCACTTCGAAGACCTTGAATTTGACATGGCGCTAATGGACTTAGTGCCACACGTGTCTCCCCACAGACAGTTGTTCATTGTGCTGACAGGAGAGATCGAGATTTGAACCAGCACCGGACACACTAAAATGTTCAAGCCTGGTGATCACTTGTTGGGGGCAGACACCACTGGAAAAGGACATGGAGCGAGGCCCCTCAATGCCGAAGTTTTGGCGGTTATGATGTCTTTAAAATAGAGATTTTTGTCCCAAACAACCGGCGCGGGAGATGGGCGATACCGGCACTTCTGTTCATCGCAGACTTAGGCCGCAGGCATAATAATTTAATCACGCTAGCGCTGCCCCAAATAACGGTTGAGTATCGCCTGCCACTCGCTGTCACTCGTATAAGCCAGCAAAGTCTGATTGAGCTTTTCCTGATGCGCAAAACTCGACTTCATACCAAACGCATAATACTGCATTTCGATAGACTGCCTTAGAATCTCGATGCCGGGCGCAGCATCCTTCAGCAGGTAACGCAGCAGCGCTTCATCGTAGACCAGCGCATCGGCTGTGCCCTCTCTTAGCATCGCCAGCCCCTCAGTGGCCGTGTCGACCGTCTGCATGCGAATGCCACTCTTGCGCAAAAATTGCTCGCCAGTAGAACCCGTCACAGCAACGGACCTTACCTGATTGAGATCCTGAACGCCGCGTACCATAGTATTGAGCTGGTTCACTGTCAGCGATGCCGCAATACTAGCGGTGAGACCTGAAATCATGATGATACTGGCAAACATCCAGATGGTGGCCAGCGCTCGGCCAATAAACGTCACCGGAGCCTTGTCGCCGTAGCCTACCGTCGTCATAGTCACTAACGACCACCAGAAACCATTGCCGATGCCTTCCGTAACGGAACCGCCGAACTCCTGAGGATTGCGTTTACGCTCGACCAGCCATAACAGCGCTCCCACTGCCAGCAGTAACAGCAGCAACACACCCACTGTGCTCAGAAATGCGGGCGATAACAGTCCCTTCAGCACACCCCGCCAGTTGCCATATTGTGCCGGAGTGGCGATAGCGAGATGCGTAGAATAAAACGGGGCACTAAAATTCATTACGGCTTCGCGTTCTGGCGTCATTGATAGGGCTCCGAGCGCGACATCGATAGTGCCCGCTTCCAGTGCTTCGACCTGCGCACGGGAACTGTCCATGACCACCCATTTGGTTTTCCATCCCAAACCCACTGCAATACGCTGCCACAATTCTACTGAAATTCCCGTCCAGCCACCTTGGCCATCCGGCATCGCAAATGGCGGCACCGACTTAATGCCAACGCGCTGTGTTTCGGCCGGCGCAAGCGTAGACCACAGCAGCAGTAACAGTGCAAGGCAGACGTGTATTCTCATAACCATTCTCCTGGGCAGAACCTTAACCGCCAAACACCTTGGCTATGACAATGCCTATCGACACATCGATATCATTAGAGCCGTCGCTGGTACGAAACAGTCTGATGCCGGGGCCGAGCGATAATCCATTACTGTAATCACGCTCGGCAGACAGCTCCAGAGCATACAAACCCTCTTCATTGATGACGATATCCGCAAACACCGCCAGTTTAGGGTTGACGATACGTTTGGCGCCGACTACACCGGAAAAATCGACCGAAGAAAGGTCACTAGCGTCTTCCGCCAAGGCCACCGAGTTCAGATAAACCACCCCCCACGAGGTGGATTTAGCAATGATACCGATCAGTGAAATCTCAGTATTTGCATTGGAGTCATCGTAAGGCGTCAGCACATCAACGAAGGTTGACACAGTCGGCAATGAACCGTCATCGATCAGCCACCGCTGCTCCCAGCTTGCTGCGACCGATTTATCGAAGTGAATATCGCCATCAAACACTCTGGCGACAGGCGCAACAAACGTGAAACTCGTCTGACACCAAAAACCGGATAATCCCGGTACTACGCTCACACTTAATTCATTTACAAACTTCTCTTGTTCAAAATCATAAGACGGTATGAGATAAAATTCTGGCGTGCGCGGTGCTCCCGGCTGCCCGTCCAGCAGTGTGTTAAAACCGGTAACGCCCTGGTGCGCTGACACAGCTCGACCCGGGCAAGCATCCAGGGCATGAGCAACCTGAAAAGCAGCGGAAGCGGCAAAGCAAACGCTAGCGGCGACGCCACAATGACGCAGAAATCTGAGTCCGGTTACTGTCACGGCGCAGACCCCGATGGTAACCCTTGCGTCTAAAATAGAAATGGCTTTTGCATAGTCTTTTTTACTGGGGAAGAATTTTTTCATTCGCACCTCCCTTATTTACCGCTTTATGCAGAAAATTTATCTTGCCATAAACAAACATCAGTATGTCAGACAAGACACTATATAACCAATAGCCAAAGACAACGCACACTCATTGGACGCAGCAGAGATTGAGACACCCCTTTCATACGCCTTACCCTCCCGACTGAAACTCCGCAGACTTAACGAGTCGGCCATTAGACAGCAGCGCGAATAGCCTTTACTGAGCCCAGGGTCTCCATCGCGGCATGCAGTCGCTCGAGTGAGGCCAGCATATAGTTGACCGGCTGCCACGCATCTCCCATGGCCAGAGTCACCGCTGACCCGACCCAGACATACGCCGCATGCCACTGATATTGCTGCCAAAGTTCCTGCGCGGATGGGGCCGGTGCACCGAGTGCTAGAAGTTGCTTGCGGTAATAGTCAAGCATGTCCGGCCCCCACGCTTGCTGATCTGCTGAGGTCAATACCCCCGCCAGAAAATAACTGATATCGCGCATGGCCGGAGCCTTTGCCACTAAAGCCCAATCGAGAAAGCCCGGACCATCCGCGTCGAAGAATAGGTTGCCGTCGTGCACGTCGCCATGAATCAATGTTGGCGCTCCTCGGTTCCACAGACGATGAATATCATCGGTCCTATCTAGATACAGCTCACCCATATCTCGGAAGACCGATGGCATACTAGCGGCGTGTACCTTCAGAGCCTTCTCCATCAGAGGCAGCGCAATCTCATGCTGCACGGGCGGCTGCACCCACGCAAGATCAGAATCAAAGCGTGGCGAAGTCCAATACGCTGCATGAAAACGTGCAAACGCTGCGAGCACTTCACGAACATAGTTTTCACCGTAGCGCGTTTTGGCGTTTCTAAAAGTACAGCGACTGTCCTCCAAATGCTCCAACAGCATAATATAATCTTCACCCACATCGTCGCTGACGGCAAAGTAACAGTGCGGCACGCGTACCGGAATCTCCGCAGAGAGGGTTGTGTAAAAACGCGTCTCGCGTCGCCCCATGCCGCTTGATGTCACGAAGGCCTGCTGCAGTTCGTCCGCAGGCGGTAGCTTCACAAACAACCGGGAGGGAAGATCTGTCGGTTTTCCATATTCCAGTTCCAACACCGCGCGACCAGTGGTGCCGGCGTGAGCATCTGTCACGGTGAAACCAGAGACCGGAGCCTCAAGCGCATAAGCCAGCCACTCACACGATAAATTGTTTATGTTTTTCGGTGTCAACAACATCAAACTCCTTTTACTTAGTTTAGCGGTCAAAGATGCGCATAAAAGCAGGCCGTCCTTAGCGCACCTCAACCGTTACGGGTATCCAGCGATTGAGGATATAGCGCAAACTTCCATTGCCTTTCATGGTCTGCAGAGCGGCACTCAGCGCTTGCGCTAAACGCTCATCGTCTTTGCGGACCGCCCATGCTAGCTGTTCGTTGGTCAACGGTGCATACAGACTGAGTAAGTCTTCATTATTTTTCGACGTTGCAAGCTGCCAACTGGTTGGCGCATCATGAACGTACAGATCAATATCATCAGCGCGCAGTCCGTCAAAGGCAGCGGATGGGCTACTAAAATAGCTGATCTGGGCTTCCTCGAGTTCCATCTTGGCAAATTCTGCGCCGGTAGTGCCTGGCTCCACACCCACACGCACCCCCTTTCGGTAGATTGACCAAGGCTGGGAAAACTGTGCCGCATTATCCATCAGCATTATGGCCATCTGCCCGACCTCTATATAAGGATCGATAAAGGTGACCTGCTTGCCTCGCGCAGCCGTTATGCTCATGCCAGACATTACCACGTCAATTTCACTAGCCTGCAAAGCTGGAATCAATTTTTCAAAAGGCATTTCCACCAATGTCATTTTGCGCCCAAGAATCGCGCCCACCGCTGTGGCATTATCGACCTCGATGCCAACGATGCGCCCTTCCTGTTTGTAAGCCAATGGCGGATAATCTGTCGAGATGCCGACCTTGAGTCCATCTGCGGTGGCCCCTAAAGAACCGAAACACAACATTATTAGGAGCAAAGCATTACGCAACATGGAATTCTCTCATTAACGGACGGCGCCGATAATCCGTTGAAGGCACTAATGTAACATCGCCTAATACTCCGATGGAAGCCATCAGGAACGTAACCACCATGCAGCTCAAATTCAACCACAGGACAGCACTGGTCACTGGTGCAGACCGAAACACTGGCGCCGTCATCGCACGCACGCTTTCACGCAATGGCGTCTGCGTGATTGTCCACAGTAATCATTGTGATGGTAGTGCCACCAAGGCTGCACAGACCTTGGAAAACAGTTTTTCTGTAGAAGGTGATATCGCCACGGAAGGCGGGTGTCAGGCAGTGCTGGAACAGTTGCAATCACAGAGACTCAGCGTTGACATATTAGTCAACAACTACGGCACCGCTAGTTTCGCAAAATGGGACTCTGCAAGCACTGAAGACTGGCTGGACATGTACCAAAAGAATGTCCTGTCCGTGGCCCGATTGGTGCAGGGTATCGTACCAACAATGAAACAGCGCGGCTGGGGTCGGATCGTTAACCTAGGTACGATAGGCTCGCATCGACCAGGCAGAATCATGCCTCATTACTATGCCTCCAAGGGCGCGCTGGCCAACCTGGGGGTCAGTCTGACTCAGGAGCTGGCGGGCACGGGAATCACCGTCAACACGGTGTCTCCTGGCCTGATTCACACGCCAGCATTGGAGGCAAGCTATCGTGTTAAAGCGCGCAAAAAAGGCTGGGGCGACGACTGGGAGCAGATCGTGGCCCGCATTGTTACTGAGGAGTTCCCCAATCCCTGTGGCCGTCTGGCCACTCGCGAGGACGTTGCGGACCTAGTCGCTTTTCTGTGCAGCGACAACGCCGGGTTTATCAACGGCCAAAACATACGCATCGATGGGGGCGCTGTCTCCTATGTCTGATTAATGCCTTAATAACTCTCATCCACTTGACGCTGTATGATGCATTTGGCATGCTCTGAATGGCGCAAGCACCTCCAGCCTTCTTTCATTCACCAAAGGACTAAAACTATGAAAACATTGATTAGATTAACGATGGCGTTCGTTCTGTTCAGCCTCTCGAGCCTGACAGTGCAAGCAGACGAATACTCTGACGCCATCAAAACCTTCGAAAACGCAGGTGAAAGCGCCACCTTCTTCGGCAAGAGCGTTGGTTACGCTGTGTTTCCTACTATTGGTAAAGGCGGGATCGGTATTGGCGGAGCGTTTGGCGAAGGAAAAGTTTATCGGGGCGGTGAAGTCATCGGTACTGCTGATATGACTCAACTGACCATTGGCTTGCAGCTTGGTGGCCAGGCTTTTAGTCAAATTATCTTTTTTGAGAATGAGAACGCCCTCATCAACTTCATCTCTGGAAACTTCGAGTTCAGTGCAGATGCCAGTGCAGTCGCGATCACAGCGGGTGCCTCGGTGACCGCCAATACTGGCGGTGGCGCGTCAGCCGGTATTAGCGGCGGCAAAAATGACGCCGAAGCAAATTCACTGGGGGGCTTCCGCAAGGGTATGGCTATCTTCACTATCGCCAAGGGTGGCCTGATGTATCAAGCGACGCTGGGCGGGCAAAAGTACAGCTACACGGCTCTATAGCGCATAGGAGGATCTAGACTAGGCCGCAATCGCAAGGTTGCGGCTTTTTTTATGCTATTTATCCCGCGCTAGTAACCCGTGCTCGCCGAAAGATCGAATAACACCCTCTGAAGTCTCAATAGAGTAGTGCAGCAGCCTCACGCGTTTTATGACTCACAGACGCTCGACTGTGCCTTTATCGCCATCCAACCGAATGCGATCTCCCGTATTAAAAAAGCGCGTCCCCTCGCGGGAATTAACTATGCAGGGTAGCCCATACTCTCGGGCTATGACGGCGCCATGCGAGACCGCACTTCCAAGATCCGTCACCAGACCTCCTATCAAACTGAAGTAGGGTGTCCAGCCGATATCCGTTATCGGGGTAATCAGGATTTCCCCCGGTTGCAATTGGGCCGCTTCTGCCAATGTTATCGCTACGCGTGCAACACCCTCGACAATACCGCGCGAAGCGGGACGACCATGCAATACGCCATCAGCAATCGTTGCAGGACGCGCCTCCAACGGTTGCGGCAAACCAACCGAGATTTCCGGAAATTCAAATTGTTGCTGGTACGCTAAAGCCTCTCGACGCGCAACGGCGCGGTCCACTGCAGCAGCGTCAGGGCGCAAAACAAAGCTGGGCAATTCCTTCACACTAAAGAAATTTACCAGGTCTGCGTCGGGTAATATGCCCTCATCTTGCAGCAGCTTTCCAAGGTGGCGAAACCCACACTTAAACCGATGAGCCACCTCTACCAATTGAGACTTAGTATGCTCCCGTCGACGAATGGCGTCATGTGCCTTAGGCAATACCCAACGAAGGCCGCGGTTCAAACTGGCCCAATCAATATTCACAGTGTGCAAAGACTTTCGTCCTCCCGTTATAAAACGGGCTCGCACGGAAGCCTGCATACTTTGTATAAGTGACGAGGGATCATCGCGCCACGCCGGATCACGCATACAAAGTTCACGATATCCCCGATGCCCGTTGTCTGACAGAAAAGTCGCAAATATCGGCGCGAGTGTCGGCTCGTTACGCAACCAAGACTGCGCATCGCCCAGCGTTGCCTGCTGAAAAGCCAGCTGCGCGTCCGGATGCGCCACTACGCTATCAATGAGGTTATCCAATTTCTCCAGCATCACGGCACTCTCTACTCCGGTGGCACCGGCCAGCAAACGCACCGCCTCGCCCTGTTCTTCACTGGTACTGTTATTGGATTTGCTCGAGACCATATTCTCCACGATGCTGCACAGAAAGCCCGATAATGAAGAAGACTGAATATGCACCGCCATAGCGTGGTCAAAAAAAGCGGATTTTTTCTCAAGCTCGCTCCACATCGCTTTACTGTCAATTTCATTATGAATAACAAACACATCAAGCTCGTCACCAAATCGGTTAACGACTGCAGGCGCTCGTAGGCAATAGACCAGCAGCTTTCCCGTATTGATCACGCGCCGTAAAAAAGGCTGCGGTGGAAATGCCTTGAGTTCTGGAATGAGGCGTCCGCATAGGGTCTGACCCGTTTGTTCCACCGTAGAGCCCAGCACCGCAGAAGACATGACAACATTACCGGACAAATTAAGCAGCAGATGCCCATATGCCCAGGCGGTAATCTGCCAGTCTTTCTGTATATCCGGCCTGGCACCCACGGCCACCTGCATGTGCTGCAGACCGTAATCAATGCCCCATCCGGTAAAAGATCCCGTCAACGGACATACCGCGCCGGGCATCATTTCACTGACGTTACTAATCGTTAACACATCATCCGGACGCGGCAGCACCGTATCAAATTCATTGAGATCCTCAGGCAGCGTGGTAATAGGCCTTGCCTGTAACCAATATAGCGTGCCATCTTGGTCTATTGCCCACTCTAGGTCTAAAGGCTGACCTTCGTGAGTGGCGGCGGCTCGGGCGCCCCTCGCTATCAGCAATATTTCTCCATCGCTCAGCAACGGCTCAGCTGCCGTCAACTGCCGTCGCACGATGTTCCCACTGATGTGCACACCATAGTGATCCGGAGTGGCCTCTCCGCTCACCAGAGCCTCGCCCAGGCCCGCGACGGCATCAATCACCAATAGATCACGTCTGGCGCTGACTGGATCCGCGGTAAATACGACACCGGCGGCCCTAGCATTCACCATAGCCTGCACCACAACATTCATTGTGGCGGTATCACTCCCAGTCTGATCCTGCAGATAACTGCGGGCGCGTTCGTTCGAAACGGAAGCGACACAGCGCTGAATGGCCTCGCGCAATTCCTGCGAACCCCTTACATTCAACACGGTGTCATACTGCCCTGCAAACGATGCGTCAGTGCCGTCCTCGCCGAGCGCCGATGAACGCACAGCAACTGCCTCCTTCCCTAGATCGTGATAACTCTGGTCGAGCGTCTCAGGAAAATAATCCGTGCTGGCATTGCGTAACACAAAGGCCGGCGGAACGCGCAAGCCCATGCCTAACAGTCTCGCAAGTCCATAGGCCTTGCCCCCCGCACTGGCGTCAGTTATCTCCGCTAGTGTACAAATTTCAGTCGTCACAATTGTTATGGCCTCCAATCGGGTAATGATAATCTTAATAGCAAAGGGAGTGCTTCTCAGCGGCGTCCCATTAAAACAGCTTCCGCCTCTAGCACCTTATTGACCACCGGATGAGATTTTACTCTGCCTACAAAATCCGAGAAAACTGGCCAACGCGCACTATCAATTTCGTAACCGGCATAACTGGCGTTTACAAAGGGGCTCATTAGGCTTATATCTGCGATCATAAAATCGCCAAAAATAAAGCCTTCCGTAGGCACTTGGCACTCAAGATAATCAAGCATTGGCGGTAGCTGCTTGTTGACAATTTTTTTAACCAGTTCCTCGTCTGTCTCCTGCTTGAGCACCATCGGGCGCATGAACCGCTGAAAGAAAATACCCGCTGCAAGTTCCGCCACGCGGGTACCGCCTAACTCCTCATACCACCGCGCCCTTGCCTTATCAACGGCGTTGTCAGGATACAGTGAAGACTGAGGATAAGCATCTTCGAGATACTCGCATATCACCGTTGAATCACAAATCGTAAGTTCGCCATCCTGCAACGTTGGTATTTTTTCCAACGGATTGATCTTTCGATACACAAGATCTCTAGCGAAAGGAATTTGTTGAATTTGCTCGAACGGCAGATCTTTAACCGCTAACGCAACCAACACTTTACGCACAAAAGGCGATGCGGATGCACCGTGCACAACAATCACAGGGCCGCCTTTCGCCGTCTCACTATAATCGATACGCTTGCCCTGTTCTTTCTTGCACTACTGCGCATATGGCTTCGACGGATAGATCATCGCCACTCCTTTAAATACTAGAAAAAATAAAAAATGTCTTACTTCATGATGCGCCTATTTGAATTTGAGTACCGTGTCCGCAATCGGTCTCAGGCGCAAATTGATAAAATCTAATATGAAATTCTGATAAACGCGCCAAGGTAGCTTTTTGCCTTGTTTTGGAAACTTTTCAACAGCTCGCACGATATAGCCTGAACTAAAATCCAGCATTGGCTCGTCTTCAACTCCGGCAGAAGCAACCCTCGGAACGGCCATCGTAGTACCCGTCTTGCGCATATGATTTAGCAGGCGACAGACATATTGAGCAGTCAGATCCGACTTAAGTGTCCAAGAGGCATTTGTATAGCCGAATACCTGCACCAGGTTAGGAATATTAGACAGCATCATTCCTCGATAGACATGCAGTGTAGACGGCTCTATCACAGCCCCATCGACGATTAATTTTGTGCCCCCTATAAACTTCATCGTAAGACCCGTAGCCAACACAACAATGTCAGCCTCCAGATCCCTGCCTGATTTGAGACGAATTCCGGTTGGGGTAAAATAATCAACGTAGTCAGTGACGACCTCTGCGCGCTTTTCAGCAATAGCAGTAAACAAATCCCCCTCAGGCACTGCACAAAGACGCTGATCCCAAGGGTTATAATTTGGGGTAAAGTGCGTCTTAATATCGTAGTCATCACCGAGCGCTTCACGCACCTGACCCAGCAACAATTTCTTCATCACTTGCGGCCGCTTGCGTGAAAGGTTGAAGACCATTATCTGCAGCAAAATACGCTTCCAACGGACAATACGGTACACCCATGAGGTAGGCAGAACGCCGTGCAACACCGCGGACCAAGAGTCCTCCTCCGGAATCGAAGCGACGTAGGTAGGGGAGCGCTGCAACATGATAGTGTGCGCTGCCTGTTTAGACAGCTCAGGCACCAGAGTAACAGCAGTAGCGCCGCTGCCAATAACAATGACCTTCTTTGCCTTGTAGTCTAAATCTTCAGGCCAATGCTGCGCATGAATCACTTGCCCGTTAAAATCGTCCCGCCCAGAAAACTCTGGCGTATGACCTTGCTCATAATCGTAATAACCGCCACACATCATAAGGAAACGACAATCGAATTCTATAATGTCATCAGTATCGGAACGCTGGACACTAACCGACCACGTGGAGGACTCCGATGACCAACTGGCGCTGAGAACTTTATGCTTGTAATGGATATGTTTATCCACTCCCGTTTCTTTCGCCGTTTCGCGGAGGTAGCGCAGTATTGAGGGGCCGTCGGCGAGCGACTTGCGCTCTAGCCAGGGCTTAAACGTGTAACCCAGTGTGTACATGTCGCTGTCGGAGCGTATTCCGGGGTAACGGAATAAATCCCAGGTGCCTCCTAAAGCCTCTCTGGATTCCAGCAAGGCAAAGGTGCGATCCGGGCAGTCACGCTGAAGATGCCGAGCACTGCCAATACCGGACAGTCCTGCACCCACTATCACCACATCCACAAAGTTAGCACTAGCCATAATACGATTCTCTCAAAGCCCAGCAGAGTCTTGGCTACTGGGTAATGCCGAGCTACACTTTGAACTATTATGCAGCCGCGTTCAATACTCTGCGCAGCGTAACATTTCTCATTCGCCTGAAACCGCTCGGCTAGCCTGCCTGCTAGGGAGTCAATTACCCAACAGACGTTTTTGCCACACACACAAGCCCTGCGCATTGAGCTGTAAGTCAAACGCAAGTCGGGTGCGCAACTCGACCTCATCGCCACAGGCACCCAACTGACGCACCAAATCCATTGCGTAATCGCTTAGCTGCTGTGATAAAAGCGCCTCATCGCTCGCGTCAACGGTGGCAAACTTGGAATACATGTCTATTTGCTGCGCTAGCAATTGTGCCTTTTCATGCGAGTACTCCAGCTCTCCGTAGTGTGTGAGATACAATCGTTGCGGTGCATAACTACCCAGCAATTCAATCGAAGCAAGATAGGCCTCAGGGTCAAACTGACTGGGCGTGGTCGAAGGCATCACGAAGTCCCCACCGGGAAATCGGCACCAGGAATAAGAAACACCGAACATGTCGCCACTGAACCAGCCTCGACTGACTTCATCCCACACACAAAAATGGTGCTCTGCATGGCCCCGCGTGTGACGAAATTCCAGCTGCCTTCCGGCCAGAGAGACCTTTTCACCGTCCTCCATCTGCCGAATGCGAAGAGCATTAATAGGCTGAATGTCACCATACAGTTGGCGAAAGAGATCCGCCCCATAGACCTGTGTAGCGCCGGCGATGAGTCGCTCGGGGTCAACCATATGCCGAGCGCCGCGCGGATGAATCAGTAACTGCGCTGCAGGAAATACGGCCATCATAGCGCCGGCGCCCCCTGCATGATCCAGATGCACATGTGTGGGAATCACATATCGCACTTGCTCGACACCGATACCCCGATGCAGTAGCAGTTGCTCAAGCGCAGGGACACTGTGACAGGTGCCCGTCTCCAGCACCGCGCATTCATCACCTTCCTGCATCAGGTAAAGACAGGCCGTACCATGCTCTACATACTCAGCGTCGATGCAGGTAATACCGAAACCGAGAGGAGTGTAAGTCAACAGTCTTATCCGGAGGCGGCAACGGCTCCGCCGTCCAATGCAATGGTCTGACCGGTTAACCAGGCAGAAGCACGGGCGCTCAAATAGATAGCAGTGCCCGCAACATCCTCCGCGTTGCCGAGACGACCACAGGGGAACAGTGCGCCCATTTCGGCCTCATGATCAAGCAGGTGAGCCGTCATTTTGCTAGGAAAGAAACCGGGGGCGATAGCGTTAACATTCACGCCCTGAGGCGCGAGGTCCGCTCCAAGATGCCGCGTCAGGTGATGCACCGCCGCCTTACTCGCGGAATAAGCGTAGTTATTCATGTGCGGGTGAGTTAGTCCGTTGATCGATCCGATGTTAATAACGCGCGCCGGGTCGTCTTTTGCGCTAGCTGAGCGCAAAGCGGGCAATAATTTCTGGGTGAGGAAAAATAACGATTTCACATTGAGGTCCATGGTTTTATCCCAGCCACTCTCAGGGAATACATCGATATCCGCACCCCAGGTAGTGCCCGCATTATTCACCAAAATATGCACCTTTTCTTCGGCGGCGCTGACGGCTGCCGCAAAAGCGATCACACCGTCCATCGTCGAGAGGTCTGAGGGAATCGCAATACACTGCCCTATTTCGGCCAGCTCACTTACTGTGGCCTGCAGCTCTTCTTCCCTGCGCGCAGTAATATACGTTTTCACGCCATTCTCAACAAAACCGCGCGCAATCATAGCCCCGATACCGCGGGAGCCGCCGGTAACCACCGCCACTTTTCCCTTCACATCAAAAAGATTCTTCATGTTTTCCTCTTCATAGTTCATGTTAAGTACAATCCATTCAATCACCACTGCGCTGTCGATACTCTGTGGGAGCGCAGCCACACCAAGACTTGAAAGCGTTTGAGAAGGACGCTTGATCGGAATAGCCCAGTAAGAGTGCTATCTCAGTAACCGCCAATCGCGGATCGTCGAGATAGCGTCGGGACTGTTCCTCACGTACATCCTGTAACATCGTTTTGAAACTTGACTGCAGTGCACTGAGACGACGTTGCAGCGTTCGTCGGGACACGTTTAATTCTAATGCCAGGCTGTCGATAGTCAATGTACCTCCGGGCAGAGCGCGGCGAATGGCAATGCGTGTGTCACGCAAAAAAGGATCGACGGTCAGAGGTTCATCGAACACGGAGCGAGGGCCAGCCCAAAAATCTGCATCCAGTTCAAAGCCAACGTCAATGAGCGGATAGTGCACCACCTCTCGGGAAAAATACAGACAACTCACGTCACAACCAAACTTAAGGTTAGAACCAAAAGTCCGTTTCAGTGCACGCGTATCATCGGGCACAGGGTAAGAAAACTCGGCGGCGCGCACAGGAACAGGTAAAGCACAAATAGCACTCACGATCTCGGCAGATGACTTCAGCATCTCGTCAACCAGTGGCCGCCATGTGCCTGTTTCCTCATTGAGCGGATGCCACTCGAGTCGGATAAAATCTCCCTGTGGACGAATCAACACCCGCCCAGTATCACCTCTTATTCGAATGGTACTGGGAATGACATTGAAATATTCTTTCAAATTGCGGCAGATCGTTGTCATGTACAGATGCAGATTCATACCAGTGAAGTAAACGATATGTCCCACATACAAACCAATGTCAGGATCGCCGCTGCGCTCAGCTGCCATACGATAAAGGTCCATGTAACTTGCCAGCGGAATGCGCTCTGCCGCAGCACTGAGCAGATCCTGACTGATACCTGCATCGCGCAGCAACACCGCACTATCTACCCCTAGCGCGCTCGCAGCCTGCACGACGGCTTTCGGGCACAGCACATAAACGCTACCGCCACCCCTCACAGACATCAGCCGGCTCTCGCCGCAGCTAGTGCCCGCAGCACCACCGCGCGGGTATCAGCGGGGTCAATAACCGCGTCCACTTCCAAATAAGAGGCCGCTTCCGACGCCTTGCCCACCTCATACATCCTGGCCACCAACTGCTGAAAAAGCTTTTCTCGCTCAACCAGATCATCGAGTGCTTCCAGCTCTTTTTTGAAACCCAGCCTCACGGCCCCCTCCAGCCCCATGCCACCGACCTCCCCCGTTGGCCAGGCAGCGGCATACACAGGTGCCACAAAACTTCCGCCGGTCATTGCCATTGCACCGAGGCCATAGGCCTTACGCAAAAATATAGCCACCATGGGAACCCGCAGTTTTGCGCCTGCCAGGAACAACGAAGACATACGTCGCACGGCCCCCTGCAGCTCACTATCAGGGCCCACCATAAATCCCGGGGTATCCGTGAGCGATAACACGGGCAGAGAAAATGCATCACAAATTTGCAAAAAACGCGCCGCTTTCTCTGAGGCTGTTGCGTCTACCGCACCGCCAAGTTGCTGACAGTCGTTGGCGATCAGCGCAATGGGTTTTCCCTCAAGTCGAATGAAGCCGGTTATAATACTTCGGCCATAAATGCGCTGTAATTCCAGAAACGAACCGGTATCCGCGATCGTTTCAATAATGTCTCGCACAGGATAACTCCAGCGCCTATCCTCGGGAATGGCATCGCGCAATGCCTCCTGAGAAACAGTGTCCCATTGCGATACCGCACCCTGAAAGTAGGACAGCAGTTGTTGCGCCACAGCAGTCGCATGCGCTTCATCGTCAGCGACAATATCGACAACCCCATTTTTCTCCTGCACCTCGATAGGCCCGATAGCAGTGGGCTCATACTTACCCAAACCGCCACCTTCAATCATGGCCGGACCTGCCATACCAATCCATGAACTGCGCGTGGCGATACAAAAATCGGCACAACCAAACAATGCGGCATTGCCGGCAAAACAATATCCATTGTTCACCGCAATACGCGGGACCTCACCGCTAAGCGCTGCCCAGGTACTAAACGATTTAATATTCAGCCCGGCAATTTGGGTGGCCACATCCGTATCACCTGGGCGACCACCACCGCCTTCGGTATACATCACCAAGGGCAATGACTGCTCACGGGCGAGCTCACAAATACGATCGAGTTTACGGTGATGAAAGAAGCCCTGCGTGCCGGCTAGCACCGAGTAATCGTTGACGATGATGCCTGCGCGCGCGCGATCCGCCCCGATCAGGTCAGCATTAATAGTGCAGGTCCCAGTGATGACCCCATCCGCTGCAGTACTGGTCTGTAGATCTTCATAGTCGCGTCGACTGCGCTGCGCTGCGACGGCAAGTTGCCCATATTCCTGAAATGAGCCCTCGTCGGCCAAGTCGGCGACATTTTCCCGCGCAGTGCGATATCCCTTGCCGTGGCGCTTCGCACGCGCCTCTGATCGGGCTTCATCGAGAGTGTGTCCTAGGCGCTTCCGCAACGCTTGCAATTCAGGCCTTATCTCTCCGTCCATTCGTTTCTCCGCATAGATACCATCGCCGCATCATAACGCGGATTGCGATTGCGTGAAGAGCGGGCTATTGACTCGGTTACTGATTTTTTCCGCGCTGTTGGACACTGGGGCGGCGATTGGCGATAACATCGCCAGACACGCGCTGGTTAACGTGGGTCATCACACTGCGCTCCATAGCCAATCCCGCAGCCAAATCTGTCTGCAAACCTTCGTTTACCATTTGCTTATAAACCTTGACCGTTTCTGGCACGCAGTTAGCAATATCCGTCGCGACCTGGCGACACGCGTCAAGCAGGTCCTCGGGAGCCACCACACGACTCACTAGGCCCCATGCTTCCGCCTGTTGTGCAGATATGACGTTGCCAGTGAAGTGCGCTTCGCGCGCTCTGCTTGGTCCAATGATACGTGCCAGCTTTTGAGACAAACCCCAACCCGGCGCTAATCCGACGCGGCAGTGTGTATCGGCAAAACGCGCGTTAGAGGAGGCGAGCAGGATGTCACCCATCAATGCAAGCTCGAAACCACCGGTGGCAGCGACACCGTTTACCCCCACTATAATGGGTCGATCAAAAGCCATCATCGCCGCCGTAATATCGTGTTGAGCGTGAATGGCATAGACTCCAAGACCGGACTCATCTTCTGCCATTGCCTTGAGATCTAGACCTGCACAAAACGCCGTACCGGCGCCAGTAAGAATGACAGCATGGATATCATCCTCGTCCTGCAACAGGCGAAAGGCCCCACATAGATCGAGCAGCAATTGCGGGGACAACGCATTCCTCGCGTCAGAACGATTGAGCGTCAGGACAGCGTATCCGTCCTCTCTCTGCAGCAACAATTCTGTCATCTTCATTCTCCTTAACGGGACTTTACCGCCCTTGCCACACAGGTTTACGCTTCTGCAGAAAGGCCGCCACGCCCTCCTCGGCATCTGCGCTATCCATACAGATATGCTGCAGCTTAGCCTCTCCAGAAATGGTGTCACTAACGGACTCTTCTATCGCAGCGTTGAGGGCTTGCTTGGCGTAACGCAGGGACAAGGGAGCTTTGCCGGCGATCTCCTGCGCCCAGGCGAGCGTGTCTTCCAACAGCGTATCGGCGGGGACCACGCGGTTGCACAGGCCCCACTGCAAACATTTGTCAGCACGGATTTTCTCACCGGTGACAATCACCTCGTAGGCACGTTTTCGACCCAGCGTGCGCACCAAGTGCCAAGTCGCTCCGCCATCCGGTATTAGGCTGATGGCGGCGAAGGCTTGGTAGATAAAAGCATCTTCTGCCATCACGGTCAGATCACAGACCATACCTAAAGCACTTCCGATGCCAGCGCAGGCACCGTTGATTGCACTAATCCAGGGTTTGTGTGCCTCGTGGATCTCCATTAGCACTGGCTTATACTCGCCATTCAGTTGATCCTCAACTCGGAAATTCAGTGCGTCCTCAGGAACATCCGCTAGGTCGGCCCCCGCGCTGAAAGCACGGCCTACGCCCGTCACCACCACCACCCTGACACGGTCATCGTCATTGACCTCGCGCACGGCTAATAGCAGCTCACGGCGCAACGTTTTATTGAAACTATTGAGATTGTCGGGTCGATTTAAGCTGACTACCGCGACAGACCCATGGTGTTTTACCAAAACCGTTTCATACGTACTCATCGCGCACACCTCTTAAATAGTTGTCATCATACGATCGAGCCGTCAGACCTTAGGCTAGCCAACTCCTGCTCTCCGAAACCCATCTCCGCGAGTACTGAATCGGTATCCTGCCCAACATCATGGCCGCCATGTCGCACTTCTGACGGTGTGCGGCCAAAGCGCGGAGCAGGCGCAGGCTGCACCACTCCGTCCACCTCTATGTAGGTGTTGCGCGCTATATTTGCCGGATGTTTTGGCGCGTCCAGAAAATTGAGCACGGGCGCATAGCAGACATCTGTGCCCTCCATAATCTCAGACCACTGTGCCTGCGTTTTCTGTTTAATGACCGTGGTTAGCTTTTCCTTCATTACAGACCATTGCGACTGATCATTCTGTGCGCCAAAATCTTCCTCAGTCAGTCCCGCCCGCTCCTTCAATAAAGCGTAAAACTGCGGCTCGATAGAACCTATAGAAATATACTCGCCGTCTGCGCACTCGTACGTGTCATAAAAATGTGCCCCACCATCGAGTATGTTAGATCCGCGTTCAGTCGCGTCCCACATACCCATCGCTTCAAAACTGTGAAACATCCACATCAGCTGCGCCGCGCCGTCCACCATTGCCACATCAATAACTTGACCCTTGCCAGAATTGGCGGTTTCCAACAATGCTGCCAGCACGCCATTCACCAGCAGCATACCACCGCCACCCATGTCCCCTACGAGGTTTAAGGGTGGCACCGGCTTTTCGTCTTTGCGACCCATCGCATACAAAGCACCTGTAATGGCGATGTAGTTAATATCATGTCCGGCGCGCTGTGCCAGCGGCCCTTCCTGGCCCCAACCCGTCATGCGGGCAAAAATAAGTTTGGGATTGCGCGCTAGGCAAGCAGACGGACCAATGCCCAACTTTTCACACACACCCGGACGATAGGGATCGATCAGGACATCCGCGTTTTCGACCATACGCAGGAGGGTTTCCAGTCCATTCGGGTCCTTAAGATTGACCGCCACCGACTTCTTGCCCCGGGTGCTAACGTCCTTCATCACCATCCCACCGGTTCGGTCGATACGAATCACTTCCGCGCCCATGTCGGCGAGCATCATGCCGCCCATGGGGGCCGGTCCAATACCCGCAAGCTCAAGCACTGTGTAACCATTCAGCGGACCCATTGGTTATCTCCTATAGTTAAATTTTGAAGCGTGGCTGCACTTTAGCCGGCACGCGCTATGCAACAACCCCTTATTTGGGCTGCATTCGAATACCACCATCCATGCGAATACATTCGCCGTTGATATAATCATTCTCTACCAGTTGCTGCGCCAACTGGGCAATTTCATCTGCCTTACCCAGACGCTTGGGATACAGCACCTGGCTGGCTAGCGGCTTCAGAAACTCTGCGATTTCTGGCGACATTTCTTCGGCTCCGCCCATCATCAGTGGCGTTGCAATCAGTCCTGGGACAATCGTATTTACCCTGATACCCAACACCGCCAGGTCACGCGCTATCGGCAGAGTCATACCCACTACGCCGCCTTTAGACGCGGAGTAGGCCGCTTGCCCGATCTGGCCCTCATAGGCCGCGATAGAAGCCGTATTGATAATAACGCCACGGCAGCCGTCTTCATTCAAAACCTCATTAGTGGACATTTTTTCCGCGCACAGGCGCAGCACATTAAAGGTACCGACCAAGTTGATCTGGATAATGCGATTGAACTCGTCCAGCGGGAACGGACCTTTCTTGCCCATGGTGCGCATTGCATTGCCCGTACCGGCAAAGTTACAGCAGATGTGAATCGCCCCAAACTCTTCAATCGTGGCAGCAATACCCGCCACAACCGATTCCTCGCTGGTCACGTTGACGTTACAGAAAATCACCATGCCGGGATATTCTGCCACCAGTTGATTGCCTTTTTCCTCATTCATATCGAAGATTGCGGCCTTGCCGCCGTTAGCAACAAAACGTCTGACAGTTGCGCGACCGAGGCCAGACGCTCCGCCGGTAATAACGGCTACTTTATCTTTTAAATCCATGTGAACTCTCCTGAGCTAGTGGGTGAATTATAGTGCATTGACGATCTAAAAATTACGCGTGTTAAAAGGTGTATAATCCTCTGAGAGGCAATCCCTACTAATAATGATTTTCATCACCTCGGAGCTGCCCGCATAAATAGTTGTAACTCTTGCATCAGTATATTGCCTGCTTATTGGGTATTCATCCATATAACCGGCGCCACCATGCAACTGAACACCTAGGTCGGCGACTGCAACTGCCAGCTCACTGGTGACCAGTTTTGCCTTGGCAGCATCCACTGCGGTGAGCTGACCCGCAGCGAAAGCTCGAACGCACTGATCGATATAACTCTGGGCAATATCCAGCTGCATGCGCATTTCAGCCAGCTTAAATTGGGTATTTTGGAAGGCTGCCACTGGTTTGCCAAAAGCCTTGCGCTGCTTTACATAGTCCGCCGTGAGGTCCCACGACAACTGGGCAGATGCGAGATAACCGGCAGCGCCAATCAAGCGCTCCTCCCCAAGCCCTTCCATAAGATAGATAAAACCCTTTCCTGGTTCCCCCAGAACATTGGCCTTGGGCACCCTCACGTCATTAAAAAATAGTTCAGCGGTATCCTGCGCTTTCATACCCATCTTTTCTAAATTTCGCCCTCGCTCGAAGCCCTCCATACCCCGCTCCACCAAAAAAAGGGTCATGGCGTGGGGGTTGTTTTCCGGATCGGTCTTGGCCGCAACGACCACAAGGTCGGCATTGATACCGTTGGAAATATATGTTTTTGAGCCATTTAGGACCCAATGGTCCTCTTTCTCGACCGCCGTCGAACGCATTCCCGCGAGGTCACTACCTGCATCTGGCTCAGTCATGGCAATAGCCAAAATAATGGTACCACGAACACAACCGGGCAAAAATCTTTGGCACTGTTCCTCACTGCCAAAACGCGTGAGATAGGGGCCCACTAGCCGGCTGTGCAGAGAGTTATACCAGTCACCCACCCTCGCATAGGACGTCTCTTCGATAATAATTTGCTCAAAACGGAAATCGGCATCACCCATACCACCGTATTTCTCGTCCGGCCACACCATCAAAAAACCCTGCTCACCGGCTTTAACAAAAGCTTCACGGTCAACAATTCCAGCCTCACGCCAAGCCTCCATCTGTGGCACAATCTCTGCTGAGAGGAATTTTCGGTAGGCCTCTCGGAACATGTGCTGCTCTTCCGTGAATTCGCGTTGCAACATATCGTCTAGCTCCCGTGCTTACAAATAAACAGCACTTAGTATGGTGAGCAGCCACGAGGGCAACAATGACCTGCCCCTACAAATAAATTGACAAGAAATTACAAGCCGGAATCATCGGCGGAAACTGGAAAAAACATGCAACAAATGCATCCGGAAAACTGGATCACTATCTATTTTGGCTTCATCTTCGTGATCGCCTGCGCGCAGATGGTGGTCGTTTATGCCCTCAGTAATGCCCGCAACCCCGCGCCAGGACTAGGTCTGTATACGATCTACTTTATGGCGGCCGTACTGGGCTTGATCGCTTTTGCACTGCAATACAGCTCGAGCACACCGCTGCGGATGGACGTTTCTTCAGCGGCATCCATTCTCTTCAGTTATTTACTTTTTTTGGCTGCAGGACAGCGAGCGCAGATCAAGACCGGACGCATCGTGCTTGGCACTATGTGCTTAGGCGCGTGCGCCGGTGTCTTCTTTGTCGAACCACGAGAAATATTTAGCATGCAAGCGGCTATCGCCGCATTCTTTTTCGCAGCCGCAGGACTGCTCTGCGGCTGGCGCAGCTGGAAGACACGCAATGTGGGTGACGGCATCACAGCCGCCGCGCTGATGATGGCCGTCAGCATGCTAGTACTGCTGTACCTCCTGCGGGCCCATGACGACTATTTTCAGGCCCAGACAGTAGCCTTTGGCATATACAGCTCAGCGTATGTGCTGGTTGCAATTGGTTTTCTGGCAAGTGTGCTCATCGAAGACCAACAAAAATTGTCCAACATATCCACACAAGACCCACTGACTAGGCTGCTGAACCGCCATGGCTTGGAACAGACTTTACACATCACCCTCGCTCAGGCCGCGCGCCATCAGCAGCCCACAGCGTCAATTGTAGTAAGTATCGATCGCTTCAAAGAAGTGAACGACAACTTTGGCAATAAGGCGGGAGACCAGGTGCTCAGGCAAGTCGCTCAATCTCTACAGCGCATAAGCCGCGCCAGCGATGCAGTGGCCCGCGTCGGTGGCAAGAAATACTTATTGATTCTACCTTGCACCACTGTAGAAAACGCCCGCGTGTTGGCCGAGCGCATCCGCATCAATATTGCGGAGCACGCCCTCATAGTCAATCAACAGCAGATTGCCATTACCGTAAGCCTTGGTGTGGCGGGCGCGCTTGGCGCAGTAGAACTAGACAAGCTGGCGGGCGAGGCTGACCGAGCAATGCACCTGGCCAAACGGGGCGGGCGCAATCAGGTGGCCTCGGTGGAAAGCAAACCCATTCACCTCAGCACACACGCTAACCAGACCTGAAAAACACATGCGCGACTTATCAATATCTGTCTATTTCGCACGTTCAGTCTTGAAAAATGCGGTTGCACAGGGCCTAGACCCCATCAGCCTGCTGCGCAAAAACCGTATCTCCCCAAGACTAATGCTGGAAGACAACGCGCGAATATCGATAGAACGCTTCGCAGACTTGCAGGTCGCCACGATGCAAGCCATGAACGACGAAACCCTAGGTTATGGGACCCGCCCCATGCCGCTGGGTTGCTGGTCGATGATGTGTCATGCGGTTATTGGATGCGAAACACTCGGAGAGGCGCTAAACCGGTGTTGCCGATTCTATCAGCTGTTTGAATTAGGCGTGCACCCGGTGCTGGATGAGGACGGAGAATCTGCGGTGATACGGCTGGCACCGCAGGACGTGGAGACTCCCGCCAACCCTTTCCTACACGAAGTGCTGTTGTTCAACCTGCATCGCTTTGCGAGCTGGCTGGTGCAGGAACATCTGCCAATTCAGGTCGTGCAGTTAAATTGTCAACCACTGGCACCAGCGCTGGATTACCGTCATATGTTCCTCGCCAACCCGGTAGAGTTCGAACAGCCGCACTCACAGCTGTTACTGCCGAAAGCGCTGCTGAGTAAACGTATCACTCAGAATGAAACATCACTGCGCCACTTTTTGCGGCACCCTGCGCTCATCATGCTCACACAAAACTACGCCATCAACAGCTGGACATCACAGGTAAGAGACATTGTGCGCCGACAACTGCGCGACATATCGGAGCTCAATGATGTCGCGGTTACACTGGAAGTCCATCCGCAAACGCTGAGAAGACGCCTCGCGGCGGAAGGAACTACATTTAAAGACATCAAGAATCAGGTCCGCAGGGATACTGCCCTGCACTTCCTAGGGAAGCAGGGGATCAGCATTGAAGAAATCTCACACCGAGCGGGCTTCTCTGAATCTAGCGCGTTTATACGCGCCTTCAAGGGCTGGACCGGAGTGACACCTTACACCTATCGCAAGGGACTCTGAGCATTGGACTGCGCAGCAGGTCTAGCCAGCGAGCCGCGTCGATAACAAATCAGGACATGTGCACCAGGGGACCATCGCAGGTGACACACTGATAACGCACTCCACCCCGCTCTGCGCGGTTGTGACGCGTTGTAGATACCTCATGTAACTGGCAGCCGCAGTGGTAGCGGTGTTTGGCCTGCTTCCGCTGGGGCACACCTTCCAGATCAAGATTGAAGGTAACGCCAGGATCAGCTTCAAAACGCGCCATCAGCTCGCGCCACTCGACCCCGTGCGGCTTTACGCCACGCCGAGGATACACCTCATGCACAATAAAGTGCGCCACCTCATGGGGTACGGTATCGCGCAGGTTTTCCTCGAAATACTTGGAGAAAATCCAGGGGTTATAGCGGATAAGACGACGCGTGCCAATGGTTTTGAACATTCCCGCTGCCTGCCCTTTTAGATCGAAAAGCACCGGAACACGATCAAAATGTCGGCCAAACATAACCTCTGCGCGGCAAATGTAATCCTCGGTCTTCTGCTGTACTTGGCGTTGCTCTGTGTCCCCGATGGGCTGCACCACACTGAATATTTCCTTGCTGAGTCGCATTAATCCGTAGCCGGCCAGCAAATCTTCGGTCACGGCGCACCGCAGAAATGCTAAGCTGTGTTCAACAGGCGTTCAGCATAGCGTTCACTGTGACGGGACTCAATAAATACTGAACACCTGTAAGTTCCGGTACATTTATTTGTTGCGAGCTGTCATTGTTACCAAACCTGCCAGAGCACAGACTTTGCTTAGACGTATATGAGCTCTTTTGGCTGACCAAACGAAGAAGGTATATGAAGACACAAATCCTAGACCTCGAAAAACTCAGCGACTATCTGACCCAGCATATGACAGGGTTCAAAGCTCCCTTGAGTGCGGAGAAATTCGAAGGAGGCCAATCCAACCCGACCTTCAAACTGACTGCCGCAGACGGCCAGCACTATGTGCTGCGGCGCAAGCCACCTGGCGAGTTACTTAAATCAGCCCACGCGGTCGATCGAGAATTTCGCGTTATCAGTGCGCTACGTGATACGGATGTGCCGGTACCCAAAACGTTTGTGCTGTGCGAAGACGACGCTATCGTTGGATCTATGTTCTATGTCATGGAATATAAAGAAGGTCGTATTTTATGGGACCCACTGCTTCCTGAGGCTGCTGACAATGCCGAGCGCAGCGCGATCTATGATGCGATGAACCAAACCATGGCTGCCCTGCATAATGTCAACGTCGATGCCGTTGGTCTGACGAGCTTCGGTCGACCGGGAAACTACTTTGAGCGTCAGCTGAACCGGTGGAGCACACAGTACCGCGCGTCCGAGACGCGCCACATTGCGGCTATGGAGTCATTGATGACCTGGCTGGTGACCAACATGCCTGAAGATGATGGCACGGTAACCCTTGTGCACGGTGACTATCGACTGGACAATATGATGTTTCACCCCACCGAATCGCGCGTCATTGCGCTGTTGGACTGGGAGCTATCTACTCTGGGCCACCCCCTGGCGGACCTGGCCAACCAATGTATGGCTTGGATGCTGCCTCGGGAAGGCCGCATCAAGGGTCTCGGAGGTGTCGACCGCGAAGCGCTAGGCATTCCCAGTGATGAAGAGTACATCGCGCGCTATTGTGAACGTACTGACCGTGACGGCATTGAAAACTGGAACTTCTACTTGGTGTTCTCGCTGTTTCGCCTCGCCGCCATTTTGCAAGGCATTGTTAAGCGTGCACAAATAGGGACTGCCTCCAGTGCCGAAGCAGATTCAGAGGGAGACGCTGTCACGGATCTGGCTGACCTAGCGATGTCATTGATTGACTGACCGATCAACACACCGGCGCACTAGACGTCGGACACTTTTTAAACGTTCACTAACGAGGATTAGAACAATGGCTGAAGAAGTACTGATGGATGTCACTGACGGAATTTTGACCGTCACACTTAACCGCCCGAAGGCTAGAAATGCTGCCAACAAGGCACTCGCCGAAGGCGTCGCTGCTGCCATGGACACACTAGACAACGATGACAGCATCCGCGTGGCGATTCTTACCGGCGCTGGCGGCACCTTCTGTTCTGGCATGGATCTCAAAGCTTTTGTTACCGGTGAAACACCGAATGTTGAGGGCCGTGGATTTGCGGGTCTGACCGAGGCAACGCCGCGCAAACCGCTTATCGCTGCCGTTGAGGGCTATGCCCTAGCCGGAGGCCTAGAGCTGGCCATTTCCTGCGATCTTATCGTGGCTGCCGATGACGCTAAATTCGGTATTCCGGAAGTCAAACGCGGTCTCGCTGCCGCCGCCGGTGGGCTCATTAAACTTCCCAGACAAATACCGAAGCGACTGGCGATGGAGCTCGCGCTAACCGGTGATTTTATTAGCGCCCAGCGTGCCTATGAGATTGGCCTTATCAATGAGGTAGTACCATCAGGGACAGCGCTTGACGCTGCAAAAGCGCTTGCCGCTAGAATTGTGGCCAACGGCCCACTGGCTGTCGCGATTAGCAAGCAGGTTATATTACAATCCGAAGACTGGTCCGCCGGTGAAATGTGGCAAAAGCAGCAAGAACTAACGATGCCGGTATTCACAAGCGAAGACGCTATCGAAGGGTCAGTCGCTTTCGCTGAAAAACGCGCCCCCAACTGGAAAGGCAAATAAGGAGTAGCACAATGACAGACGCATGGATTATCGATGCCTGCCGCACACCGCGCGGCATTGGCAAAAAGGGCAAAGGCGCCCTTGCAGATCAACACCCGCAGCATTTGGGTGCCACAGTGCTTAAAGCAATCGCTGAACGCAATGACCTCAATACTGCCGATGTTGATGATGTAATCTTTGGCACGAGCTCCCAAAGAGGCCGTCAGAGTGGCGACTTGGCTCGCATGGCCGCACTGGAAGCGGGCTACGATATTCGCTCCAGCGGCATGACCTTGGATCGATTCTGCGGCTCCGGCATCACTTCGGTAAACCTTGCAGCCATGAGTATTATGTCTGGAACAGAAGACTTGGTGATCGGCGGCGGCGCAGAAATGATGTCGACCTATGGCGACGAAGGTGCCGCACCCACTCCGTTTCTTGATAATGGCAACCTGGCACTGCGTGACTTGCATCCACAACCGCACCAAGGCGTCTGCGCCGATGCAATCGCCAGCATCGAAGGTATCGACAGGCAAGCTTTAGATGCACTCGCGTTCGTGTCGCAGCAACGCGCAGCCAATGCAATCAACAATGGCTACTTCGACAATAGCTTGGTGCCGGTCTATTCTACAGACGGCACACTGGCGCTGGATAAAGAACAATTTCCTCGCCCCCAAACAACCCTAGAGGGCCTCGCAGAACTCAAGGCTTCATTTGCGCCAATAGCAGATTATCCACTGGATGAAAGTGGCCTGACTTACCGCAGCATGGTGTTGCGAAAATATCCAGGACTGGAAATTACCCACATGCATCATGCGGGCAACTCTTCCGGTGTGGTTGATGGTGCAGGCGCAGTGCTACTGGCCTCTCCGGAGTATGCCAAGGCACACGGCATGAAACCGCGCGCCCGTATTAAAGCGATGTGCAATATGGGTGACTGCCCTACTCTGATGCTGAACGCTCCGGTGCCAGCGGCGAGAAAAGTATTGGCTAAAGCCGGTCTGTCCATCGAAGACATCGACTTGTTTGAGATCAATGAGGCCTTTTCTGTGGTGGCGGAAAAATTCATTCGTGACCTTAACCTCAACCGCGACAAGGTCAACGTTAACGGTGGCGCCATGGCACTGGGTCATCCGATAGGAGCGACCGGTGCACTCTTAATTGGCACCGTGCTAGATGAACTGGAACGTCGAGATCAGCAATTTGGTCTCATCACCATGTGCGCAGCCGGCGGCATGGCACCCGCAATCATCATCGAGCGTATCTAGCATCCTCAGCGCGTGGCGATAATTCTATCGCCACGCCGTTTCAGCCCCTTAGGAGAGCCGTGTGTTCGAGTTTAGTGAAAAATCGCGCAGGTATCAGCAACAACTCAATGCGTTCATGGCGCAGAACATCTATCCCAGAGAAGAAGAATACACCGCCCAATTGCACGCAGCAGACAATCGTTACGGCTACTTGCCCATCATGCATGACCTCAAAGCTAAAGCGCAGGAGCAGGGCCTGTGGAATTTATTTATCCCACCTTCGTTGGCCGAGTTCAGCGATCACGGGGGGCTGAGCAATTTTGACTATGCGCCACTGGCCGAAAGCATGGGGCGGGTATTGTGGTCTCCTGAAGTGTTTAACTGCAACGCACCGGACACGGGCAACATGGAAGTATTCATGAAGTACGCGACGCCCGCGCAACAGGCGCAGTGGTTAACCCCGCTTCTGGCTGGCGAAATTCGATCTTCCTATGCCATGACGGAGCCACAGGTGGCGTCTTCAGATGCCACAAATGTAGAGCTTAGCATCGTGCCTGAGGGCGACCAGTGGGTATTGAACGGGCGCAAATGGTTTATTACCGGGGCCCTTTATGAGCGTACTCGGATATTTATTGTGATGGGCAAATCAGATCCTGACAACACCAATCGTCATCAACAGCAGACTCAGGTGCTGGTGCCTAAGGACACACCTGGATTACACCTTATACGGCCACTAACCACGCTCGGTTATGATGACGCCCCTATCGGACATGCCGAGCTGGTATTCGATAATGTGCGCGTACCTTTGGATAACGTACTGTTAGGCGCCGGTCGAGGTTTTGAAATCGCTCAGGGTCGACTCGGCCCCGGCCGCATTCATCACTGCATGCGACTGATTGGTGCCGCGCAGCGTTCGCTCGAACTGGCGTGCAAACGCGTAGCATCACGCACCACTTTTGGCCGCACTCTGAGCCAGCACCAGTCCGTCCGTGAGGATATCGCCCGCTGTTTTTCAGAAATCGAAATGGCGCGTTTGCTGGTGCTAAAGACCTGCAAGAAAATGGATGACGTGGGCACCATGGGCGCACTGGACATGATCGCGGCCAGTAAGACCACAGTGCCTGTGATGGTTCAAAATATAATCGATCGATGCATGCAAATGCACGGCGCCGCGGGTCTAACGGCAGATTACTGCATGGCAGAGGCCTTTAACTATGCTCGCTGGTGCCGCCAGGCAGACGGCCCCGACCAGGTGCATCAAATGGCGTTAGGCAAGATGGTGATTACGCGCTATTCCGAAGATGCATGAGCAACACGCATAAGGAATACACTGCGGCGAAAATGATATCCCGCGGCGGCAAAGCACTCGCATTGCCGGCACGAGTCCATTAGACTCTTTGCGTGGATTTAAAAGTACTTGCCCTACCTCTTTTTGCCCTGCTCATTCTGACTGAAGCAGTGATTACTGCTTTTCGTGGCAGACATGCCTACGCGTGGCAAGACTTCGGTGGGTCCATGTCCCAGCTGGGCATGAACGTCGTCGTAAAGCTCGGCTTCGACATCGTAGTCGTCGCACTTTATTTTTTTCTTTATCAGTACCGACTAATCGACATGCCCAACGGACCACTCCAATGGTTGTTCACGTTGGTCGTACTAGATTTGATGTTCTACTGGTACCACCGCGCCTCACACCGCGTCCGTTTCCTATGGTGCGCTCATGTGGTACACCACTCCAGTGAGCGCATGAACTTTGGTACGGCGTTGCGCCAGTCCCCCACTGGACCACTGACCATCGTTCTTTTTTACTGGCCACTACCACTGCTGGGTTTTCACCCGCTGGTGATTGCCAGTGCCGGTGCGATTGCCACCATCTATGGCTTTTGGACGCACACCGAAACTATCAAAAAACTATGGTGGCCGCTGGAATGGCTATTTGTCACACCGTCTCACCACCGAGCGCACCACGGCTCCAACCCAGAGTACATCGACAGAAATTACGGCAACTTACTGATCGTCTGGGATCGTTTATTTGGCACCTTCGAACCCGAGGTGGCGCCGGTACGCTATGGCCTAACCAATAACATCCATACCTACAATCCGCTGAAGATTGCCTTCGGCGAATGGTACAAGTTACTCCGCGATACAGTGCATGCAAAATCCGTTGCCTCGGCCAGGCAATTATGGACTGCGCCCCCAGATTAGGACTAAGGCTCGGGCACTCACGGGGTCCCGTTATGCTGTCCGTCTAGCGCCAGCACTCGGCTTAGAGGTCGTTTTAGCCGCAGCTGCGGCTTTGGGTTTCGACACAATCTTCTTTCGGGCGGCAGACTTTTTCTTCGTGGTCACCTTCACTGAATCAGCAGGCAGTCGCTGCTCGCGTGAGGCATTACGGTTGGACCCTGTGGGTGATGGACGACGTCGCGAACTACGCGGACGATGATACTCGGACGCGTCAGGCCTCAGATCACCCTGCTCAAAACGGTTCAAGATCTCCTCCATGGTGCGACTGATTCTGGTGCAGATACGAATTGCTTCTACGGCGGGAAACGCCGAATTTTCACCGCCCTCCATCAGCTCTACCAGGTCCTCCTCAGACAGATGCGACAGCAGCTTGGCAGGGTTGTACCAACTAAAATTAGGAATGATATTGATATCGCCACTGTACTGCTGGTCTATCAATCCGTGCAGACTGCTAACCAACATATTGACCCGTGGCCAGCTATCGCCGCGCTTCTGTGCGATACCCCGATAAAAGTTGAGAACTTCTCGACCCACACCAATACCCATGGTGCCCAGCGCTGCACCCAGTGCACTGCGCTCTCCGTTCTTGTTCAAAAAGGGTATTGCAATAGGATTTACCATACTCACAATAAAGTGATTGGTGCTATAGAGCCGCTGTAAACGCTTTGCGGGCAGATCGTCGGCGATTGAGCCATCTACCCATTTTAGGTTCGGCAAATAGGGTTGAGCCTCTCCATGCTGATTCTTCGCCATTAGCATAACCGGGGGAAACACTCCCGGCACTGCGCAGGAGGCCATCACCGCAGCGCGCACATACACATTCGGTGACGTGATGGCGTTGAGCAAGCGCGACTGCTGATGCAATTCTGCCGGTGCGATCGAGATGCTGATCTGCCTCCCGGTCTTTTCGTAGGCCTCATGGAAGGTTAAATCAGGGATCATGCGAGCGACCATCTTCTCAAGATCACTCACATCTATGCGCGGGTTAGCGCCAAAGAACATTTTAGAAAATACGCTCGCTTCCTGCTCCGCTTCAGAGACCACATTGGCGGGGTCGTAAAAATACTCAAGCTCTTTATCGGTGTGCGTACCAATAACTGCCGCCACCAGAGCACCAGCACTAGAACCGGAAATGACACGTGGCAGCAAACCCTCACTTAACAGCGTCTTGACCACACCCATATGGTAGAAACCCAACACACCGCCGCCACTTAGCATAAGCGCAGACCGACCAAAACAGATATTGGCACGATAAAAAAAGTCGAGCTTTTGCTGGGTCGTAATCTCGTCACTCTGCAACTCTGCCAGAAAGCGCAGTGAATCATCTACCTCATCGACATACTGCTCTATCAAGGTTTTGGTGCCAAATTTTGCACGGCTATAGAGGCTATGCCGGCCCATACCGCCCAAGTTTCCGTGAATACCCTCATTCAGTGTGAACAAAAGCCCTTGGTAATCATGACGCGTACGCAAATAACGCAACTTGTCCAAGCGCAATCGGATCTGGGAGTAGTCGTATTGGCTGGTCTTGTCCACCCCACGCCAGCGCTTCTGCCCAGACATTTCATCGTGCTGCCGAGCAGCCTCGCTCCACGCCTCATAGGTAACCGCTTGGTCCATCTGCTTCTGAAGATTTTTTAACTTGCGTGCATTTAACAATGAGATACCTATAAGGTTTAGAGTGGCTAGTTGCTTACTCTTTGGCCAGCATAAGCGAAATGCGCGCTAACTCATAGCACCCAATTGGCCCGGTTCAACAACGCTCGTAAGCCTCATCATAGACTGAGGAGATTTTCTGCTATTCATTGCAAAGGCAAGAAGCTTTTGGCGCAATTTTCGCGTCTAACTAGTGCGCACTGTGATCAAAGCACCTAATATAGTCACCTTAGAAAAAATAGTGCGGAACGCCCACGAACCCCATTACATAAAGGAACCGAGCCTTGCGCGCTTACTTATTCATTGTCCTTTTACTGATCCTTATCTTCGGCAGCATTGCAGCCTTCGTGTATGACAAGTTCTCTACACTGGCCGCAATGGACTTCACGCCGCCGCCCATCACCATTGCTGCTGCCACCGCACAATCGACGCTCTGGCCCGTCGAACTCGAAGCGGTTGGCACTATTCGGGCAGCTCGGGGCGTGCAATTGAGCGCGGAAACCAGCGGCGAAGTCATTGTCATTAATGTAGAGTCCGGCCAAAGAGTCAGTGCCGGGCAACCTATACTCACTCTCAACAACGGCAAAGAAAGAGCGGGCCGCCTTCGGGAGCAGGCAAAACTTAAATTAGCACGTCAGTTATACGAGCGGGATGCTCGACTGGTGAAGCAAAAATCGATTCCACAAAGTCAATATGACCGATCATTAGCCGACCTAGAGAGCGCTATCGCGCAATCTGCTCAGACCGACGCCCAGCTCGATGATAAGCGCATTGTCGCACCGTTTGACGGCACTATTGGAATCTTCAAGGTTAAAGTGGGAGATTACATTGAGCCTGGCACCCCGATTACCAACCTGCAGGACCTCAGTGAATTAGAAATCGATTTTTCCGTGCCTGACCGATACTACCCCAGTCTGCGACCGGGGTTGAAAATAGCTGTGCGTATTGCGGCTTTTCCGGGCAGGACATTTGAAGCAACACTCAGTGCGCTTGACTCCACCGCGGATAGCGGAACACGCAACCTTATGTTGCGCGCAACCCTGCAGGACAGTGATGGCATCCTCCCGGGAATGTTTGCACGGTTAATTGTCGACCTTGACCAGCCGACACGAGTGGTCACTGTTCCTGAGACTGCGGTCAGCTATTCATTGCATGGCGACATCATATACGTCCTGTCACAGGGCAAGGGACAAACTACGGTACAACCACGCGTAGTAAAAACAGGGGAGACGCGGGACGGACAGACCGCTATTCTTGAAGGGCTTCTGGGCAGCGAATGGGTGGCTACGGCCGGGCAAAATAAATTATACCGCGGTGCCCGCGTCACGATTGATGACACAGTGAAGCTGTAAATCCAAATGGCCTTTACCGACCACTTTATAAAACGTCCCGTACTGGCCATCGTGGTCAGCAGCCTGTTGCTGTTGCTCGGCGGCACCGCTTTGTCTAGGGTAAATTTGCGCGAATTTCCTGAAATTGAGCGCAGCGTCATCTATATCGCAACGACGTTCCGCGGCGCCAGTGCACGCACCGTTCAGAGTTTTGTCACCACGCCTCTGCAGGTCAGCATCGCCGGCGCGCGCGGCATTGAGTATATGAATTCTACGAGTCATCCGAGCACCTCGGAAATTGAAGTCCATGTGCGTCTGGGAGAGAACAGCAGTAATGTGCTCTCGGAGGTAATCGCCAAGGTCAATGAGGCGCGGGGCGATCTGCCGCGTGAAATTGATGATCCGGTGGTCACTACTGTCAGCGGTGGTGACGCCATGATGTATCTGGCGTTTTTCAGCGAACAAATGACACCGTACCAAATTACCGACTACCTCCTCCGCAATGTGCAACCCCAGCTGGCCACGATTGAGGGTGTTGGCAAAGCCAATATCTTTGGCCGTTTTCTGGCCATGCGTGTGTGGCTAGACCCAGTGCGCATGGCCGCGCTTGGAGTGACGGCAACCGATGTAAGCGATGCTATAGAGCGAGATAATTATATCTCTACTTCTGGCGCTACAGAGGGTGGCCTAGTGCGGGCAACCATTGACGCCCGCACCGACATGAAAAGTGTCGCTGATTTCAAAAAATTGGTGGTCCGGCAGGTGGGCGCGGAAAAGGTTAGATTGGGCGATGTGGCAGACGTCGAACTGGCCGCAGAAACCTCTCAGCTCAAGACGCTATCCAGTGGACGCGATGCGGTATTCATGTCCATTGCACAGGCGCCCGACGCCAATCCGCTGGACGTCTCGCGCGAGGTGCATGCGGCTCTCCCGGGCATCAGGGAGAATCTGCCAGCCGATATGGAACTGTTCCTAGATTGGGACGGTAGCGTTGTGATCGACGAAGCACTCAAGGAGGTTACCACGACACTGGTAGAGACCAGCTTAATTGTCATTTTAGTCATTTACCTGTTCCTCGGTTCCTTGAGGGTTGTATTGATCCCCCTAGTTGCCATACCACTGTCACTCATCGGAGTCGTATTTTTGGTCCTGGCGATGGGTTTCTCTCTTAATCTTCTCACACTGCTGGCCATGATCATTGCCATCGGTTTAGTCGTGGATGACGCAATTGTCGTAGTGGAAAATGTGCATCGGCATATCGAGATGGGCGCATCACCACGAGAAGCCGCCTTAGTGGGTGCCCGTGAGGTCGCTTTACCTGTGGTCGCCATGACCCTAACCTTGGCGGCGGTCTACGCACCCATCAGCTTCATAGGTGGCCTCACCGGCGCCCTGTTCAGTGAGTTTGCGCTGACGCTGGCCGGAGCAGTTATCGTATCGGGCATCGTCGCGCTCACTCTCAGTCCAATGATGTGCTCCCGTGTATTGAAAGATAATGCGCATCAGGGGCGTCTTGCCAACTGGCTCGACCGCAGTTTTGATCGTCTGAACACACACTACCGGAGATTATTGTCGGTCTGCCTGAAAGAACGCGGAGCCGCGGTGCTATTCGCTGCCAGTATCCTGGCTAGCTTACCCGTACTGTTCATGTTAGCGCAGGAGGAACTCGCGCCAGAAGAGGATACGGGAGGCATCTACGTCACCGGCGTTTCGCCGCGCTATGCCAACATCGAATATACCGACTACTTTCTCAATGAGGTAGTAAAGATCTGGAAAGAGATACCCGAGTTTAGCCACTCCTGGCAGGTGATATCCCCCAACGGAAACTTTGGCGGTATCACCTTGCAGCCGTGGTCTGAACGGCAGCGCACCCAGCAAGAGGTGCATGCTGAATTCCAGAAAAAACTCGGCGGAGTCGCAGGCATGCAGTTATTTTCCTTTGGCACACCGCCACTGCCGGGGTTCGACGCAGGGCTGCCTGTCAGCTTTGTGGTGGCCTCTACCGCAGACTACGAAGAGATAATGCGCGTGGGCGATGAATTGGTTCAAGCCGCCAATGAATCAGGGCTGTTTATTTTCATTACTCAGTCGCTGGACTTTGATCGTCCAGAGGTCCGGGTCAACATCGACAGGGAGCTGGCAGCGGATTTGGGTATTTCTATGCGAGACATCGGGCAGACGCTGTCTACGATGCTGGGCGAGGCAGAGGTGAATCGCTTTAACCTAGAGGGGCGCTCCTATAAGGTGATCCCTCAGGCCGCAGCGGATTTCCGCCTGACTAAGCAGGAGCTGGGGAAATACTACGTGCGCACAGCCAGTGATGAGCTTGTGCCACTGTCTGCGATTATAACGTTGGAGTCAGGTGTAGAACCGAATGAATTAACCCAGTATCAGCAGCTCAATAGCACCACGATACAAGGGATAATGATGCCGCCTAACAGCTTGGGCACGGGATTAGAATTTCTACGTGAGAAGATGAAAGAGATCGCGCCAAAAAATTTCAAGGCCGGATACACTGGTGCCTCGCAACGATTCATGCAAGAGACGGGGTCCTTCCCCATCCTGTTTTTCCTGTCGCTGGTTCTGATCTTTCTAGTACTCGCGGCACAGTTCAACAGCTTCCGGGATCCGTTCATCGTATTGCTCAGCGTGCCACTGTCAATTTTTGGTGCAGCCGTGCCGATCGCATTGGGCTTTGCCACATTGAATATCTACACCCAGATTGGCCTTCTGACATTAATAGGCCTGATCAGCAAACACGGCATTCTCATCGTAGAGTTCTCCAACAAACTCTCTTTGCAAGGCATGAGTCGCCGCGACGCAGTTCTGGAAGCCGCTTCCCTTCGACTGCGTCCAATACTTATGACCACATTTGCTACTGTCATGGGTGTGTGGCCGCTGGTTATTGCTACAGGGCCAGGCGCCAATAGCCGCTTCAGTATCGGGCTAATGATCACCGCGGGCATGCTAGTAGGCACTCTGTTCACACTGTTTGTTATTCCCGTGTTTTATCTGCCGTTTACAAAGCACGGAGCCGCATCAGAGCGCAAAAAGGAATCCACAGAGCGTTCTCCTACGTAGTCTCTCGAAACAGGCATTAGTCGCGGTAAAGCCGACAAAATGCCTACATTTCAGTCAAAACCCACTGTGCCGAGCAGATTGTATTAGGTGTAATCTTCGTACAATGCGACACATCAATCCTGTCAGGGTGCGGTTGCTCCCAGCAGCAGACATATTTAGGCATCAGCCGCACACTAAGGTATATTTACCGACTACCATGTGCGACAGGACAATTGTTATGACCGCAGTCCACAAAAAACTGTATTTTCGACTCCGTCAATCTCTGGCCAGCACACTCTTCCTCAAACCGCAGCCAAAACCCATGGTGTTCATCGGGGAAGGGTCTACCGTTCAATTGAGCAAGGCTATTGGTCGCTTTGGTTTGCGCAAGATACTGGTGGTAACCGATAAGCCTCTCCACGATTTGGGGGTTCTCGATACAACACTGGAAGCGCTGCAACAAGCTGGCGTGCAAACAGCTATTTTCGATGGCGTACTGCCAGACCCCACAGCGCAGATAGTGGATAACGGCATTGCCTGTTATCACCAAGAGAGCTGTGACTCAGTGCTAGCATTTGGCGGAGGTTCTTCTATTGATGCGGCTAAAGTGATTGCGCTGGGAACCGCCAATAATTCCGACGCAGCGGGTTGTCTGGGTATCGGCGCGTGCAAACTTCCAGCCGTGCCTTTTTTTGCTGTGCCCACGACAGCAGGCACAGGCTCTGAAGCGACTTTTATCGCCGTAATTTCCAATAACGAAACGCATTCGAAGGACGCTGTCGTAGATCCGTGTCTCATACCGAAGGCCGCAGCGCTGGATCCCGAACTAATGCGAGGACTGCCAAAACACATTACGGCCGCAACCGGCATGGATGCACTCACCCATGCAATAGAGTCTTATATCGGACGATGGGAGACAGACGATACCAACTACTACGGGCTCGCGGCCTGTCGCCTCGTGTTCGATAATCTCGCAGAAGCCTGTCGCAATGGCGACAATTTACAAGCTCGCGAGTCGATGGCACTCGCGTCACACTATGGCGGACTGGCCATCACCAATGCACTGGTTGGATACGTGCATGCGATTTCCCACAACCTAGGCGCGAAATATGGAGTGCCGCACGGGCTGGGCAATGCGTTGCTCTTGCCGCATATACTGGAGCTCCTTAAAGAGGACGCAACGGAGAAGCTTGCCGATATTGCGGTCTACTGTGGTATCGGTGAACGCACAGAAACACCTACCGCACTAACACGTAAATTAATCGATCAGGTTTGGGCTCTCAATGATGAGATAGGCATTCCACGAACCACCGATGTCATTCGCACAGAAGATATTGAAGGGCTGATTACAGCGGCTTTGACCGAAGGCGGCAATTATCCTTCGCCGCGATTCATTACAAAAAATGAGTGTCGCGACGTTCTAATGGCCATCAGCTCCTAAGCAGGTTGTATTACCTGTCACGGCTCTAGGCTCTCAAGGTGTTCCTAATATTTTTCGATATCGGGATGTGCCTTTCGAGCGAACCACAGCTCTATTGCATGAGCTCGCTAGACTGAGGGAGAGTCCGATTCAGCGGATTTTGTGTTCTTATCGCCAAGCACTTTAGCGCGATAATCTTCTACCAGATGGCGTTTATACAGTTTGCCGTTGTCCATGCGCGGCAGCTTAGGATGAAAGTCCACAGAGCGTGGCATCTTGATGCTAGAGATGCGTTCGCGCAGCCACTCCATGATCTCTATAGCCGTCTCATCTGTGGCATCTGCCCAGTTCATCGGCTCAATCACGGCTTTGACCTCTTCCCCAAACTCCTCATTCGGAATGCCAAACACCGCCACGTCAGCCACTTTTTCATGGACCGCCAGAATGTTTTCGACCTCCTGCGGATAGATATTCACCCCCCCGCTGATGATGGTGAAATTCTTACGGTCGGTGAGATAAAGATACCCTTCGGCATCGACGTAGCCCACATCACCGGTGGTTGCCCAGCCTTTGTCGTTGTAAGCCTCCTCGGTTTTTTTCGGCTCATTGTGATAACGGAAGCTTCTTTGTTGTCCGCCGAAATAGACTGTCCCTATTTCTCCTTGCGGCTGCTCGACACCCTCATCATCGACAATATGCAGCTCGCCCACTAGCGTCACGCCCACAGAGCCTCTGTGGGTTAGCCAGTTAGCAGAATCAATCAAGGTAAAACCGATCCCTTCGCTGGCAGCGTAGTACTCCATAATGATCTCACCCCACCACTCGATCATCTTCTCTTTCACTTCAATAGGACAAGGAGCAGCGGCATGAATGGCAATTTGCATCGAACTCACGTCGTAGGCCTGCCGGACTTCTTCGGGGAGTTTAAGCAACCGGTTAAACATAATAGGCACCCACTGACTGTGGGTGACGCGATGCTCTTCGATCAGCTTCAGCGACAACTCGGGCTCAAACTTTTCCATGACCACTGATGTGCCGCCGTTATACATCACCATCATGTTGTAGTGCAGTGGCGCCGCATGATAGAGGGGAGCAGGCGAAAGATAGACGGTCTCCTCACCAAAGCCGAACAGTACACCTAGGGTGGGTGCTGCCCAGGGCGGCGTATTGACGTCTTTCGCGTAATCACTGACAAAAACCCCCTTGGGCTGTCCTGTCGTTCCCGAGGAGTAAAGCATGGGAACACCGTTACTCTCATCTTCGATAGGCGTGTCGGGCTGCCCATCGGTAGCCTCTTCCCAAGACTCGAAGCCGGGCTTGATACCGCCGACCATGTAATAGTGCTCGACGCCGGTGGACTCTGCAACCAGCTGCTCTGCCACGTCAGACAGCGCAAGTGAACCGATAAACAATTTAGCATCGCAATTTTGCAGAATGTAGGCTGTTTCTGCTTTCTTTAAATGCGTACTGATCGGTGTAAATACCAATCCACTGCGCTGGGCCGCCCAGACAATTTCAAGAAACTGCCGGTTGTTTTCCAGCATCATGCCAATATGATCACCCGACTTCAGGCCCAGTGAACGAAACAATTGCGCCGCCTGATTGGAACGTTCATCGAGCTCCCGATAAGTCACAATCTCGCCTGTCGAACCCATAATAATGGCAGGTTTGTGGGGGTAGGTCTTTGCGGTAATGCTGGGATGCGGCATGGACTATTCCTCTCTCATTTAGCTTACTTCTGCACTACTATAAAAGTTTCCACAGGAAAGTGACAGCGGCCTAGCGAAACCGCATCACGCCCTGCTGCATGGTCGTTGCGACAAGACGCCCCTCGCGAGTGTAGAAATTACCGCTGGCCAGCCCCCGGCCGCCGCCGATGCGCTCTGCTTTGACAGTATGTAACAACCATTCATCGGCACGAAAATCTTCGTGAAACCAGAGCACGTGGTCAAGACTTGCCACCTGAAAATCGACATGCGCAAAATGCCGTCCATGTGCTATCAAGCAAACATCAATAAGAAATGCATCAGACAAATACGCAAGCACCGCCTGATGCAGTCCGGGTTCGTCAGGCATCGGGCCGGTTGTCTTCATCCACGCCTGCAAGAGCGGTTCTCGTGCCACCGGATTGTCCCAGTCTACGGGTTCTACAAGACGAATATCCAAGTCTTCTCCGGTAGTAATCATGAAGCTTTCGTCCAGATTATTGTGTTCCAAACTCAACTGGCGCTCACTGGGTAGCGTCTCTGGAGGCGGCACCTTCGGCATATCAGGCTGATAGTCATCCCCCGTCGAAGGCATCTGAAATGACAGCGAACTGACCAGAATAGGCTTGCCTCCCTGCAGTGCGACCACGCGCCGGGAACTAAAGCTCAGACCGTCTCGGGCAGGTTCCACCTCGAATATAATGGGTTTAGTCGGATCGCCCGGGCGCAGAAAGTACGCGTGCTGCGAATGCAGAATACGGTCGGAGGCAACAGTTGCCACGGCAGCACTGACGCACTGAGCCAATACCTGACCGCCATACACTCTGAAAGCGGCGGGATGCATATTGCCGGCACTAAATTTATTCTCACCCAGAGACTGGGGCGTTAGTACGTCGAGGAGTGTGTTGATCACGGGTGTTACCAGATTGCCAAATGAGGCGCTATTATCCAGATTTGTGGACCAATGCCAAACACCGTTTGGCGAGATCTACGCACAGGAGTATGCCTTGCGGTCGATATATTTGATATTCTGAACCTTACAAGCAATATTGACCGAGAAAAGGAAGGGCCATGAACAGCACAGTAACGCCGCTTGAGCTGCGCCGCGCGATACGGTCAGGAAAGCATACTGGCAACACCTCGGGCATGGCAGCGGGCTTTGTGCAATGCAATGTCGTGATTCTCCCTGCAGCCAATGCCAGCGATTTCCTCCGTTTTTGCCAGCTAAATCCTAAGCCTTGCCCACTGATTGCCGTGGGAGACGCAGGCGCGACAGCGTTGCCCGGCTTAGGAGATATTGACATCCGCACTGATGTGCCCCGCTACCGCGTGTTCCGTCAGGGAAAAATGACGGAAGAGACCACGGATATCACCGCACTGTGGCGCGATGACCTGGTGTGTTTTGCACTGGGTTGTTCGTTTTCTTTTGAGGAGGCGTTGTTAGACGATGGCTTGGAGGTGCGCAATGTGAGCCAGAACCTGAACGTGCCCATGTATCAAACCGATATTGACTGTGCTGACGCGGGACCTTTCTCGAGTAAGATGGTGGTCAGTATGCGCCCGTTCAACGCCAGCGATGCCATTCGCGCCATTCAAATCTGTACACGGTTTCCCGCCGTGCATGGCGCGCCCATTCACTTGGGCGACCCCAGATTAATCGGCATTGAGGATCTGGAACGACCGGATTATGGCGATGCAGTGCAGATACAGGAGACTGAAATTCCGCTGTTCTGGGCCTGCGGTGTCACTCCACAAGTGGCTTTAGCTGCGGCCAGACTGCCGCTTGCCATCACCCACAGCCCAGGGTGTATGCTAATCACTGATGTGCGCAACAGCCAATTGGCCGTGCTGCAAGAATAGGGAGAATCAATGCAACTCAACTGCGATCTGGGCGAAAGTTATGGCAACTGGCACATGGGGCATGATGCTGCCGTCATGCCCTATATCGACCAAGCGAATATCGCTTGCGGCTTCCATGCAGGTGACCCCCTGACCATGCGTAACACGCTAGCGCTGGCGGCGCAGCACGGCGTCGCCATCGGTGCTCATCCTGCCTACCCCGATATTGTCGGTTTTGGCCGTCGCAGCATGACACTCAGCCGCGATGAAATCATTGCCTGCCTGCACTATCAGGTGTCAGCATTGGAGGGCATGGCGCAGAGTCAAGGGTTGGCACTCTCCTACGTCAAACCGCACGGTGCCCTGTATCACGATATGATGGCACAGGACGGCGTGCGCGCCGCCATTTTCCATGCGATGGGCAGCTACCACCGACCAATGACACTGATGATGCAATCCACACTGCAGGCCGATGGGCACCGAGAGGAAGCGAAGGCTGCCGGCATACAGCTGTTGTTCGAGGCATTCGCCGATCGCTGCTATGGCGACGACGGCAGTCTCGTGCGCAGAAGCCAGCCAGACGCCGTGCACGACCGCGAGCGCATGCTGGCGCAGGTGCAGCAATTGCGGCGGGACAGCACCGTAACCAGCGTGAGCGGCCACATCATTGCACTACAAGTCGATACCCTTTGCGTCCACGGTGACAATCCTGAAAGCGTGCAATCCATCGAAGCGATTCGTGCGTTGGTAGACGGTGGCTGAATCACAGTGAAGCTGCGCATAGTGGGCGAGGATGCCCTAATGGTCTATTTTGGGGACGTCATGGATACTCAGACGTCCGCTCGCGTCCAGGCCGCTACCCGCGCCATCGAACATGTGATGGGCGAGGACCTTGTCGACTTAGTGCCCTCCTATGCGTCTGTCTTGATTCTCTACAACCCTTTACGTACCGACCACTTAAGTGTCGCAAGGCGCATACGAGATGTCGTGAGCAATGTGTCCGCACCTGCCGCCCTCGGGCATCGCACTGTCGTGCTGCCGGTTTACTATGCCCCTGAGGTAGGTGCCGATCTAGAGTTGCTCGCTGAGCGCGCCGACCTGCCTATCAGTGGAGTGGTTGAGCTGCACACAAGCGCCGAATACAGAGTCTACGCAATTGGTTTCGCGCCCGGCTTTGCCTACCTAGGAGAAGTGGATGAACGCATTGCGGCGCCGCGCTTGGCGACACCCAGAGCCCTTGTTCCGCGAGGCTCCGTTGCTATAGCCGATCGACAAACCGCCGTTTACCCTTCTGTTTCGCCCGGTGGTTGGAACCTGATCGGCCGCTGTCCAGTGCCAATGTTCGACCCCGACGTCCAACCCTCCATGCCGGTATCTGTCGGCGACACAGTGCGCTTTGAACCCATCAGTCGCGAGCGCTTTGTGACACTGGGAGGCGATCTGGCATGAGTATGCGCGTAGTGCAACCAGGCATGCTCAGCCTGCTGCAAGATAGCGGACGACAAGGTCAGCACCGCCTCGGGCTAAGCAATGGCGGGCCAATGGATCGGGAAGCATTTCACTACTGTAACCGTCTACTGCAAAACTCGCCCGCTAGCACCGCCATCGAAATCAGTGTTGGTGGCCTGCAGCTCGAAACCCTCGTCGATACCTACATTTGCCTCACCGGTGCGCCCATGCCGCTCAGCATTAACGGCCAGGACAAGCCTTTATGGGAGGTGCAACGCGTCTGCGCCGGAGACAGCATACAGGTCGGCTTTGCCCGAACAGGCTGCCGCAGTTATTTCGGCGTAGCGGATGGCTTTACCATAGAAGCGCGTTTTGGCAGTACCGCAACAGTGGTGAGGGAAAATATCGGCGGCTTACAAGGGCGCAGCTTGCAGGCTGGCGATCAACTGCCTGCCCCACTACAAACGCACGCAAACAGTATTATTTGGCTGCCAGAGACAGACCTCGCTATCAGAAGACGCTAACGGTGCGCGTCATTCCGGGGTATCAGCAGGGCCATTTCAACCGGGTAGAGCAACGTCGATTTTTCGGAAGCACCTATACAATATCCGAGCGCTGCGATCGCATGGGCTATCGACTGGAAGGGCCTGCCATAACCTGCGATATCGAGGGTGTGTTATCCGAAGGCATCTGCTTTGGCGCAATCCAATTACCGCCAGATGGACAACCGATCGTGCTGCTCAATGACCGTCAGACCATCGGGGGCTACCCTAAAATTGGCGCAGCGTTGTCGCTGGATGCGGCACGGATGACCCAATTGGTGCCCGGGAGCAGCGTGCACTTTGCACCCATAACGCATCACACCGCACGCAAGGCCCTTGAGTTGGCGCGGCGTTTTACCCTGTGCAAGCCTTTGCAAGAGCGTCGATAATGTACGAGCAGCAACTGAGCGAGTCCATTGAACAGCTGTTAGTGTCGAGAAATCTGCGCCACATGACCGTCGCCCAAGCAGCCCTCCAGCCCGGCTACTATCTGCGCGCCGCCAGACACCTGCGAGACATCACCGGCGCAGTTATCATTGGTACGGGATTTCCCGTGCTCGGCACCTTTGAAACCGATGGGCCAGTCGGCGCCATAGCGCTGTATCAGGCTTTGGAAACGCTGGGGGCACGCCCCTATATCGCGTGCGGAGCACCGCTGTCACACGCACTCGCTACTGACTATCGCATTTTACCGTTAACCGCACGCAACCAAGAGGCGGCATATAGGGAAGCGACGACGCAACTATTGGCCTTGCAACCGCAGGCTATCGTCGCAATCGAGCGTCCTGGCATTGCCGCAGATGGCCATTACTATAATATGCGAGGGGAAGACATTACCGCTCACTGTTTTTATTTCGACCCCTTCATCAGTCAGGCGAATTGCCCTACCATTGCAATTGGGGATGGTGGCAATGAAATCGGCATGGGCAATATAGCCAGAACGCTGACCGACCTGGACATCACCGCCTCGATTACCTGCTGCAATGAGCTGCTGGTAGCCGATGTCTCCAACTGGGGTGCCTATGGCCTAATCGCTTTTTTGGGTTTATGGTCGCAGCAGGACCTGCTGGCGAAAATCTCGCCGGAGGAGCTGCTTCAGTATCTCTCTGCTCGGGGCAGCGTTGACGGTGTGACCAGAGAAAACACGCTCACCGAAGACGGGCTACCGTTATTTGAGGGAGCAAACATCATTGAGCAGCTGCGCATGCTCACACATTTTTTGCCACTCGCAATATAGCGAGGCTGCAGTGAAACAACAGGTATATGAATGAGTATTGTTTATCTAAACGGCAATTATATTCCGATGAACGAGGCCCGCATCTCGCCGATGGATCGCGGCTTTCTATTTGGCGACGGCATCTATGAAGTTGTGCCCTCCTACGACGGCAAACTCGTCGGCCTTGCTTCGCACCTCAAGCGCATGCAGGACGGACTAGACGCGATAGAAATAGAGTTGCGAGTGGACTACGACCATTGGCGTGAAATTGCATCACAACTGATTGCGCGCAACGGCAATGGCAACCTTGGACTTTATTTCCATGTCAGCCGCGGCGCCGATACAAAGCGCAATCACGCCTACCCCAATGACGTCGCACCCACTATTTTTGCGTTCGCTTATGAGATTCCATCGCCACCGATAGCAGACAAAAAGGCGACAACACCCTTTACCGTTATAACGGCAAAGGATCTGCGCTGGCAACGTTGTAATATTAAATCGACCTCACTGTTGGGTAATGTTATGCATTATCAGCAAAGCCACAGTAGACAGCATAATGAAACCATTCTCTACAACGACCGAGATGAAATCACGGAGGCCTCTTCGTGCAACGTCTACGTTATTAAAAAGGGTATCGTTGCAACCCCGTTATTGGATGAACAAAAACTGCCGGGTATAACCCGCAACACACTACTGGAAATTTTGCGTCGTGATGGCAGTATTGCCGTCCAAGAACGCGTCGTCACATTAGCCGAACTGCTCGACGCTGATGAGATATGGCTATCCAGTTCCAGTAGGGATATCGTACCGGTGATCGCGGTTGACGAAAAGCCTGTCGCAGACGGCAACATCGGTGATGTATGGCTGATGGCGCAAACACTTTATGCCACTCATAAGTTTGATTTCTGATGGCCAGACCCACTCAAGCAAGACTGGATCTTGGCGCACTGAAACACAACGTCAGCGTGGCTCGCAAACTGGCGCCGCACTCTAAATTGATGGCCGTGGTGAAAGCCAATGCCTATGGCCACGGTGCAGCAACCATTGCCGGTGCATTGCAATCCCATGCGGATGCTTTTGCTGTTGCCAGTCTCGAAGAGGCCGCGGTGCTGCGTGATGCGGGCATTACGCTGCCCATACTCCTTTTGGAGGGTCTTTTCGAGGCATGCGAACTCGCTGTTGCAGCGCAGCTTGACGTATGGCTGAGCATCGACAACGAGCAGCAGCTGCAATGGTTAGAGAAGGCGCTATTACCTGCGCCGTTGACCTGCTGGCTCAAGGTCGACACTGGCATGAATCGTCTCGGTGCCGCGCCAGCGAATGCCTTGCACTATTACCAACGCTTGATGGCCACGCCCAATGCTGCTGACAACGTGGTGACCTACACGCATTTCGCGTCGGCAGATGATGTGCACAATGAACAAACGTCGCAACAAATCGCCGTCTTCGATGGCCTGACTTTTAGCGCAGCACGCAGCGCAGCAAATTCAGCCGCCCTGCTCGCCTGGCCGCTGGCGCATTATGACTGGGTGCGCCCGGGTTACATGCTGTATGGCCATTCGCCGATGGCACAGGACCACCCCAATGCACAAACCTTGCAGCCCGTCATGGCACTGACCTCTGCGGTGATCGCCCTGCGCAATGTTGCAGTGGGTGAATCTGTCGGCTACGGCGGTACTTGGGTTGCACAGCGACCCTCGGTCATCGCCACCGTCACTATTGGCTATGGCGACGGCTACCCACGCGAGGCACCCAACGGGACGCCGGTACTCGTCAAGGGGCAACGCGCCGCGCTCGCAGGACGTGTCTCCATGGACATGATTACGGTCGATGTCACAGACCTCGAACACGTTCAGTGCGGCGCCGAAGTTGTACTGTGGGGCGCAGGCCTGCCACTGGGAGAGGTGGCTCGCTGGGCCAACACCATCGGTTACGAACTCACCACGCGCATGCCACAGCGCACACCAAGAGTTATCGTCAATGCCTAGTCGGCGATTAACACCTTACAGGCTGCGTTTGGCGCGCGCGACGTGCAAGCATCAACGAGGTCAATATGCCGTCCGATGATCAGGCTTGTACGCTGCTACACCATTTAATTGAGCGGCCCGCCGTCGAGCAACCTAACAGCGTCGCATTATGGTGGCGCGGTGACGCGATCAACTACGCCAGCCTTTACCGCAACGCTATGTCGACGGGAACACGCTTGGCCGCCAGCGGCGCTATAGGGGACCGTATCGGCGTACTGTCGTGGAATTGTCCCCAGTTTATGGAACTGATTTATGGCGTCACGGCCGCCGGCAAAATTCTGGTGCCACTGAACGCAAGACTTGCGCCCGCAGAAGTCAACTATCAGCTGCAATCTGCCGGCGTGACGACACTGTTCGGCGACAGGGAATTACTGCAACCGGTGCTAGCACACACTGACTTTCCACCCGCTACTGAGACTGTTTATCTGGGCCAAGATTACCTCAACTGGCGCGAGTCTGGCTCCCGCGAAAAACTGCCGGCGACCAACCCAGAGGATCCAGCATGGATACTGTTTACCTCTGGCTCCACCGGCCGGCCCAAGGGGGCGATGTTAAGCCATCGTTCATTTATGGCCGGACTGCGCTCGGCGGCATTGTCACGACCGGTCCATGCATCCGACAAATACTATTACCCATTCCCGTTATTTCATGTTTCCGCTCACAATGTCCTGCTACAACATCTTTACGGCGCCGCTGTTGTGCTGGCGCGCTCATTCGATGCCACCGACACCCTTGCCGCCTGCAGAGAGCTGCAGGTGACGACGATGTCCCTCGCGCCGACCATGATCGCCCTGCTGTTGGATCACCCTGACTTCACTCCGGGACACCTGAACTCAGTGCGCACCATTGGCTATGGCGCTTCGGCTATGCCTCAAACATTGTTGCAAAGACTGCTGACCGACACCGACGTAGGCCTATGCCAAAGTTACGGCATGACAGAATTAGCCGGCAGCGTGTCATTCCTCACGGTCGAGGATCATCAAAGGGCCGCCCTCGACAGGCCAGAGTTGCTGCAATCGGTAGGCCGCCCTCTTCTCACAGCGCAACTCACATTAATCGACGAACAAGGGCGTGAGTGCGCCACAGGTGATGCCGGAGAGATTTTGGTGAAGGCCGCGCAGTGCATGATCGGGTATTGGAATGATGATGCCGCCACGGCTCTCGCAATGGCCAACGGCTGGTTGCTCACCGGAGACATAGGCCGTTTTGACAACGACGGTTACCTTTACATTGTCGACCGCAAAAAAGACATGATCATCAGTGGCGGAGAAAATATTGCATCCCGCGAAATAGAGGAGGTACTGCGACAACACGCCGCAGTCAGAGATTGCGCCATCATCGGCTTGCCACACCCCAGGTGGGGCGAAAGTCCCTGCGCAGTCGTGCGACTCAAGGACGATGTCAGCGACGCCGAGCTCGACACTCACTGCCGCGCATTTCTAGCCAGTTATAAAACCCCCAGACAATGGATACGCGTCGATGAGCTGCCTCTCAACGCGTCTGGGAAAATCGACAAGCCTCTCCTCAGGCGGCTCTATGGGAGCTCTGGCTAACTATTATCTTGTGAGTTAAGAAAATCAGAAAAAGCGTTCTCATAGAGCTTAAATAGCACCAGCGCGAGCGAAAACATGAGCGGGCCATAAATAAGGCCGATCAACCCGAACACCTGAAGGCCTCCAATAATCGAGAAAAAGACCACCACGGTGCTCATACTCGCACCCTGCATCAGCAGGGGACGTAAGAAATTATCGATTGAGCCCGTCACCACAACGCCCCACACGACCAAAAAACCGGCCCAACCCAGTTCGCCTGTAAACGCTAAATAGAGCGCCGCTGGAACCCAAATCAAGGCGGTACCCACCAACGGTATCAAGGACGTAAACGCCATCACAGCGCCCCAGAAAACGCCCGGAAATCCCGCAAGCCACAAACCGAATCCGCCCACAATACCCTGTGCGACAGCCGTCAACAAAGAGCCCATCAGAGCTGATTTAGTGACCGTTTGCACCTCATGAAATAGGGTTTCTTCCTCGCTACGTGCCAGCGGCAAAGCTCGATACAAAAAAGCGATTAATTTTTGGTGATCCCGCAGCACAAAAAACAACACGAACAGCAACAGCAGAAAATTCACCGCGAACCGGGTCATACTCCCCAGTATCGATGTCGATATCCCGGCAAACTGGCGCCCCATTTCGCCTGCAGCCGCTAGCGCTTTAGCGCGAATATTGTCGGGATGGAGCGCGCCCTCTGGCAATACCTGCGTCACCCGCAATTGAGCTTCATGCAACCAGGGATGCGCCATGAGCTGGTGTATGTTTTCTGAGGTTGCCCATTCTCGAACGACCACAGAATAACTAATACCCTGCTTAAGCACCGCGACCAATAACGCCAGCGTGGGCAAAAGAATGATCAATAGCAGCGCCAGACAGCTAATAAGCGAGGCGATGGTTTTGCGCCCTCGCAATAGGGAAACTAGGCGTTCATGAGCCGGATAGGCCAGTAAACCGATCAATATGGCCATAATAATCGGCTGCAGGAAAGGCTTTACCATCCAGTAACAGCCGTACAATGCAACCGCGAGAAAAATCAGCAATACGACGCGATGGGCGCCACCCTCAAACCGAGACTGCATATGTGTGCTCTCTTTAGGGCTAACAACGAGCGAGTTAACATAGCGCTTTTTCAGAAAAAATCAACGCAAGCGTCGGCATTTTGAGTCATTCCACAGTGTTAAGCTGGCGTCGCTTAAAGCCGTCACATCGCGCAACGCATCAGCCATGCGATATCGACCCACCCCATTCACAACGGACGCCAGCTCAAACTGTAACCACAGGCATAGGCACAACCTTCAGAGTCGTATGCCACCGTAAGCCTAAGCATAGCATTCAGAGGCTTATGCCGCCGCAAAGGTAGGCATGAACATAGCCCTTCAAAGGCATATGCCACCAAATACGCAAATATGGGCATAGTCCCTCAGCACC
>ENA-OSJC01000048-OSJC01000048.1-marine-metagenome-genome-assembly--contig:-NODE-48-length-113214-cov-6.405491_pt1 | contig 113214 bp, 107 predicted proteins | sample MGYA00237885_ERZ534234 | MGnify/ENA primary metagenome ERZ534234 (study PRJEB26413, sample SAMN06343907) | marine metagenome | isolation source: coastal waters | place: Atlantic Ocean: West Antarctic...
AGCCAAAGTAAATGTGGCGTTGTTCTAGGTATGCCAGTAAGAGATACCCTGAAAAGCTGCGCCAATGACACAACGATCAAGAAGACGATAGACCGTTCTGGTTTGTGGCAAGCTTTAACGCCTCAGATTTTCCCTCTTGGTCTCCTTGTGGAGGCTTTAGAAGCTGCAATTAAGGACGGACACTTCGTAACAGATGAGGCTCAGGCTATGGAATATAGTGGTTATAAATGTGAAATCTTAGAGGGGCATGCTGATAATATTAAAATTACACGACCCTCAGATCTTTTGATGGCCTCAGTCATACTAAAGACTCAGGCCGAAGAAAATAGGAAGACGCTAGCATGAGAATTGGTCATGGTTACGATGTACATCGGTTTGAGAGCGGAGATCATGTCTTTTTAGGAGGAGTGAAAATTCCTTTCACTAAGGGTCTGTTAGCTCACTCCGACGGAGACGTTCTTTTGCACGCTATTTGTGATGCACTTCTCGGCGCCGCGGGTTTGGGGGATATAGGTCGACTGTTTCCAGACACGGAGTCAAACTTCAAAGGAGTTAGCAGTCGAGTATTACTAAAAGAGGTTGGCGCTCTTTTGGAGAAGAAAGGCTTTCGCGTCGTCAATATAGACGCTACCGTGCTGGCAGAAGCACCTAAGGTTACCCCTTATGCCGACCAAATGTGTGGAAACATAGCTTCAGATCTAAACATTGTACCTACGGCGGTTAACGTCAAGGGCACAACTACTGAGAAAATGGGTTTTCTTGGCCGTGGCGATGGAATAGCATCAGAGGCCGTATGTCTATTAGAATCCAATGGGGCTCAATAGCGTAGAGCGCTTCTCAGTAGCAGGTAAACCGCCCCTGATCCGCCTTTTTCCGGAGGGGCATCAGTGAAAGCTAAAACTCTCTCATCCTGTTGCAACCAGCTTCGAACCTTTGGTTTCAGTACAGATTTTCCCTGACTGGAGTTTAATCCTTTTCCGTGAATGACTAGGATAGCGGTTATAGAATCTCTCTGAGCAGTTTGGAGAACGTCTTGTAAGACTGCACGCGCTTCGTTTATTGTCAGCCCATGTAGGTCAACCTGACGTGTTATTGGATACTGATTACGCTTAAGCTTTCGCATCATCCTGTTCTGAACCCCAACTCTTTTGTACTCGCTGATGATTACGGTTCCACATTCATCGCTCCACATTACAGGATCAGTCTTTGGGCGAGTCTCTGGAGAAAAGGTCTTAGAAGAACCCTTGTGCTTTGGGCTCTTTGGTGGGGTATAAGTATTTTCAGATCGAATAGGCGCAACCCCGTCAATAAGCTGCGAAAATGTTACAGACTTTTGACCTGGTTTTTCTTTCATAAGGTAACACTCAACTCATTATTGCTGAGACCATTGCTTTGCATTGTGGAAAATTTCCATCCAAATGCTTTCAGTCTCTGCTTTTCTCGCAGACGTCCAGGAAAGTTGACGGTTGAGGAACACTCTTTCTGGATGTGGCATCATAATTGTAACTCGGCCATCATCGGAACAAACTCCTGCAATTCCATCTTCGGAACCGTTTGGATTCGCTGGGTAACTCGTCGCGATTTTTCCATAATTATCAACATAGCGTAAGCATGAGTTATTTCCGTTAGCTCGAGTCTTCTCGTAACTTGTCCGCCCTTCTCCGTGTGACACTACAATAGGGGCTTTGGCACCTTCTAATCCTTGCAATAGGATTGATTTTGACGATTCTATCTCAACCATAGTTAGCCTCGCCTCAAATTGAGTGGATTCGTTTTTGAGAAAAGAAGGCCAATTAGCTGCGCCCGGGATGAAATCCCTGAGTGACGAAAGCATCTGACATCCGTTACAGACTCCAAGTGTGAAAGTATTCTCTCGATTAAAGAATGACTCAAAAGAAGATTTTACCTTCAGGTTGTAACGCACAGTTCCGGCCCAGCCCATGCCAGCGCCCATTACATCCCCATAGGAAAATCCACCGCAGAAGGCTAAGCCATTTATGTTTTCAAGATCCTCTCTGCCCATAAGGATGTCAGACATGTGGATGTCTACAGCTTCAAAGCCTGCCCGAATAAAGGCAGCAGCCATCTCTGTCTGACCATTTATTCCTTGTTCTCGGAGAATTCCTATTTTGGGCTTATTTCTAGTGTGGATTAGTGGGGACCGACTCTTCGGTCCTCCATAGCCAGATATATTGAGACCTGGATCAGACTCATCTAGTATAGAAATTAACTCCTCATCTGCAGTTTTTGGGTTATCTCGGAGTTTTTGCATTGCATGAGACGTTGCACTAAAAGAATTCAAAGTGTCGTGTAAACTGCTGGTGAGAACTTTCTGGCCCTGGTGGGTTATGGTGATTTTTTTCCCTTTCGCTATTGTTGCGATATCAGAAATATTGGCTGAAATAAGTGGGTACTGCTCAAGGAATTCTTGAAGCTCCGAGTATTTGTCTTTGTCTATTTGTATTACGGCTCCTAGTTCTTCCGAGAAAAGCGCAGCCAGCAGGTTTTCGTCTTCTATATGTATATTTAGACCACAGCGACTTGAGAACGCCATTTCGCAAAGCGTAACTATTAAGCCTCCGTCTGAGCGATCGTGGTACGCCAGCAAATAGTTATTTTCGTTTAGCGCTTGAATGAATTCGAAAAATTCTTTAATGATGTCTGGATCATCTACATCTGGTGGTGGGCCTCCAAATATTCCGGCAGTCTGTTGTAAGATAGAGGCACCAAGCCTATTCTCCCCTTTACCTAGATCTATTAAGAGTATCACCGACTCTACATCCGTTTTTAGCTCAGGTGTTAAAGTTTTCGTCACATCACAGACAGGAGCAAAAGCCGAGATCACCAGCGAAGTCGGCGACGTTGTTTCGTAGGATATGTCTTCTGCCTTCCATGCCGTTTTCATGGACATGGAGTCCTTGCCCACCGGGATGTTGATTCCTAAGGCTGGACAAAGCTCCATACCTACTGCCTCAACCATGGAGTAGAGTTTTGCATTCTCGCCTGAGCTACCTTCGGACGACATCCAGTTCGCCGAAAGTGTAAGCTCAGAGAGTTGTTTGATTCTTGCAGCGCAAATGTTTGTTATAGCCTCTCCGACAGCGAGCCTTGCAGATGCGGGTCCATCTATTACAGCCACTGGTGTCCTCTCTCCCACGGCCATCGCTTCACCAACCGTGTCGTCAAAACCACTCGCAGTTATCGCACAGTCTGCTACCGGTACTTGCCAAGGACCGACCATCTGGTCGCGCATGGTTAAACCACCAACTGTGCGGTCTCCGATTGTGATTAGAAAACGCTTGTCCGCAACGGTCGGAAAAGATAACACTTGATGGAGAAAAATTTCTAGGTCCGCTGCACTTGTTTCAGGTGTATTGTCTGCCAATTTAGACTTTACGGTAGTAGCGGTTTTTTTTATTGTTGGAGTATTACCGAATAATAGCCCCATAGGGATGTTGACCGGATAATTATCTGTTATTTCATCATGTATTATTAAGTATGGTTCTAAGGTCGCATGCCCAACAATAGCAAATGGACATCTTTCTCTATCGCAGATGTCTTGCAGCTTCGAAATTTCTATATCTTTTATTGCTAATACGTAACGCTCCTGAGCTTCGTTACACCAAATCTCCAATGGAGAAAGAGTTGGTTCGGCAACTGGTATTTTTCTGAGGCGGATCTCCCCACCTCTATGGCTATCTTGCAGAAGCTCTGGGATAGCGTTTGACAGTCCTCCAGCACCAACGTCATGAATCATTTGGATAGGATTTTCGTCTTTCATCGAGTAGCAGACATCGATAACCTGTTGACACCGTCTTTCCATCTCGGGGTTGCCACGCTGCACAGACGCAAAATCTAACTCGGTATCCATAGCGCCAGACTCAACTGATGATGCGGCTCCACCACCAAGTCCAATTAGCATCGCAGGTCCGCCGAGAATGACTATCTTACTACCGACGTCTATCGTTAATTTTTCAACATCACGAGGCCTTATGTTTCCAACGCCACCAGCTAACATAATGGGTTTGTCATACCCCCAGATAGAGGCACCCTCGTTTGGGAGTTCAAAAGTCCTGAAATATCCGCTGAGAGAAGGTCGACCAAATTCGTTATTAAATGCTGCTGAGCCTATAGGACCATCTCTCATGATTTCGAATGAGCTCGCTAATCTTGGATTTAGCTTTCGAGCGACCTCCCAGGGTTCATTTCTATTAGGTAACCTTAAGTGAGATACGGAAAATCCTGTTAGCCCCGCTTTTGGTTTTGCTCCTCGACCCGTAGCACCCTCATCACGTATTTCTCCTCCTGAGCCAGTTGCAGCTCCAGAATAAGGTGATATGGCTGTTGGGTGATTATGCGTCTCTACTTTTAGAACTATGTTGGTCTGCTCAGTTATAAGTTTGTAATTCTTGCTCTGTTCGTCTATCAATAGCCTTTTTGCTTTATAGCCTTGAGTTACAGCCGCGTTGTCGCGATAGGCTGATAGCACTCCGTTAGGGTTTAACTTATGCGTATTTCTTATCATATCAAACAGAGAGTAGTCTTTTGCTACGTTATCTATTTGCCAGTCAGAATTAAAAACCTTGTGTCGACAGTGTTCTGAATTTGCTTGTGCAAACATCATTAGCTCTACATCAGTAGGGTCACGTTCTAATCCCTGAAACGAAGACATTAAGTATTCCATTTCATTCTCTGTTAGTGCCAAGCCAAGTTCTTTGTTTGCTTTGGTTAGTTCCTTGATTCCATTTTTCATGACTGGAATCATTCTTAGGCTTTTCCCTTTCAGTGGGTGAATAGAGGATTTTTTATTTAGAGCGTCCGTGCAACTCTCCGTCATTCTATCGTGCAACTTATTCCGATTAGCTTTGAGTTCTTCTATCCTTGTGTCATCTGCGTACCATACGACTATCCGTTCTATGTGCTCAAGATCATCAATGCCACAGTTTTTACATATTTCTAGCGCTTTTGTCGTCCACGGAGAGATAGTGCCGATTCTAGGGCGTACAAAAAATGCCGCGCGCTCAATGTCGGCTTCGTTTATTTTCTTTTTTGACCGAGTTAACTCTATGAGTCTGTCTTCATGTTCTTTCGAAATTTTTAGCTCGTATTTGAACCGGACCAGATATAAGTATTCCGATCTCAGACTCGATACGTCATCACTACTCGTGAAAATGGCTTCTTTAATTCTTTGGAGTGAAAAATCTGAATGCGCTCGGTAGCCTTGCAGCATTAGCATTAAACTTGATCCTTATTAAATGTTGCATTGAAAAAAGTTAACTTACCTCTCGCGGGCCAGTTTTGAAGCCAGTCCTATGTAATTTGATGGCGTGAGACTTCTTAACACATCTTTTGCTTTTTCTGGAATGGTTAGCGTCGCAATGAATGCATGCAAGGTATCTTTATCGATAGGGCGCCCGCGCGCGATTTCCTTGAGCTGCTCATAAGAGTCTTCTATACCATGGCACCTCATCATTGTTTGTACGGGTTCAGTCAGGACTTCCCATGATTTATCAAGGTCGGAATTCATTGTAGCCGCATTTACCCGTAACTTTTTTAAGCCTTTTGTAAGAGATATACTTGCGAGTAAGCTATATCCTACCGCGCTACCCACACTTCTTAGAACAGTAGAGTCAGTTAAGTCTCTCTGTAGTCGAGAATTTGGTAGTTTCTGAGAAAAATGTCTTAAAAGAGCACTAGAGACTCCTAAGTTTCCTTCAGCATTTTCGAAGTCGATAGGATTTATTTTATGCGGCATAGTTGATGAACCAACTTCACCTTCAATGCGCTGTTGAGAGAAGTAGCCAGAAGACACATAGCTCCATACGTCGCGACTAAAGTCTATAAGAATGGTATTTATTCGCGCGAGAGAATCGCAGTATTCTGAAATACAGTCGTGTGGTTCGATTTGCGTCGTATGGGAATTGAAATCTAATGAGAGACCCTCTACAAATTTTCTGGCTAGATCGGGCCAGTTGACCTCAGGGCATGCAACCACATGCGCATTATAGCTTCCGACTGCCCCATTTATTTTCCCGAGAAGCTTTACTGATAATAAGCTGTCCAATTGTGTCTTGAGTCGAATGTGAAAGTTAGCAAACTCCTTGCCCATTGTAGTTGGTGTAGCGTTTTGTCCGTGCGTTTTCGATAGTAATGGTTGATCTGCAAGTTCATCTGCTTTCTGACCTAAGAGCGTTAAGATTCTAGTAAGTACAGGCTCTATGACTTGATCTCGAGCATCTCGTAGCATCATGCTATAAGCTAAATTATTGATGTCTTCGGAGGTACAAGAAAAATGAATGAATGACGTTGAGTCTTTTAAGGTTTCCTCAGCAGAAAATTTCTGTTTCAGGAAATACTCAACCGCTTTGACATCATGATTAGTCTTTTTCTCGATTACTTTGATGCTTTCGGCATCTTCTAGCGTAAATTTTTGGTAAAGATTGTCTAGTTTTAGCAAAATACTGGGCTCAAATGCTTTGAGGTAATGGAATTCGCTGTTGGCTGCAAGAGCTTTTATCCATTCAATTTCGACGAGAACACGATACTTAATCAGTCCGAACTCGCTCATAATAGGCCTTAAAGCCTCAGTTTGAGTGGCATACCTTCCATCTAGAGGGGAAAGTGCGGTTAAGGTAAAGGAAGGAAGTTGTTCTTCTATTAAGGGCACGGGTTAGGTATCTCCTGTTGTACGCTGTCGATGTCTTTTAGAATTTCTCGAGTTAAAGTTACGTTGCAAGAAGCCAAATTATGCGCCAACTGCGACCTGTTAGTCACTCCTATAATAACGCTGGTTACGACCGGTTGCGATAAGAGCCATGCTATAGCCATTTGTGTAGGGTCTATTTCATGCTTTTTAGCAATAGTTATGTATTTTTCTGCAGCTTTTAGTAAAGCTAGGCTTTTGAACACAGTGCCATGGTGATTTTGATTTAGACGGGAACTGGAGAGGGCCGATCCATTGAAATATTTTCCTGTAAGGATTCCTGAAGCTAAAGGAGAATGGGCGAAAAATGGAATGTCTTCTCGAGTAATTATTTCGCTTAAGCCCACCTCTAGGTTCCTATTTAGGAGGTTATAGGGGTTTTGAATTGCTAGGGTGGCGTTTGATGTTTTCTTTTCCATATTTTTTATAAATGTCATAGCTCCCCAAGCAGTTTCGTTACAGATGCCGAATGATCTAATTTTTCCACTGGCCACTAGATCCATAAGCACATCAACAGTGTCTTCGATATCAAAAGTTAAATCCTTTTTTGGTACTTTAAAGCCTCTTACATTGAAAAAATTTGTTGCTCTATCGGGCCAATGCAGTTGGAATATATCGATATAATCAGTTCGAAGCCGTTTAAGGCTACCCTCCACTGCCGAGATTAGATTCGCTCGGTTGTGCCGGGATTTCCCTGATCGAATCCAGGGTACAAAAGCTGCGGGTCCAGATGCTTTCGTGGCGAGGGTGATTTCGCTTCGGCCTCCTTTTTTTCTAAGCCATTTACCTATTAGTGCTTCTGAACTTCCATATGTTGATTCTCTAATAGGGGTCGGGTACATTTCTGCAGTATCAAAAAAACATATCCCGTTGGCTAAGGCATGGTCGAGTAGGTTTAGCGTATCACTATCGCTCTTCCCCGCAGATAAAGTCATACAGCCCAGACAAAGACTGCTGACGCTAATGTTACTTTTTCCGAGTTTATGTTTTTGCATAGTGGTAGACTTGGGCTTACACACTTCTCATTGTAGGTAAAATCAAAGTGACTTTCTTTATAAATTACTCCGTCTTTCTAATGGATAACCTGGGATTGTGAACAATAAAGAAGTTGCTGGACGTTTTAGAGGTTTCCTGCCGGTGGTCGTTGATGTGGAAACGGCTGGATTTAACTCTGAAACGGATGCTTTATTAGAAATAGCGGCAGTTTTTCTTGATTTGGATGAAGTTAAAGGTTGGTATCCTTTCCACACCGTTTCCTGCCACATTACGCCTTTTGAGGGTGCTAATTTGGAACAAAGTGCATTAGAATTCAATAAGATAGATCCATTTCATCCATTCAGGATAGCCGTTGAGGAAAAAGAGGGTTTGTCGGAGTTATTTGAATACACTAATGGTCAGCTCGATCTCCATGAATGTACCCGAGCAATACTGGTAGGCCACAACCCTTCGTTTGATCTGAGCTTTATAAAGGCCGCAGCAGCAAGAACCCGTATGAAAAAATCGCCTTTTCACAACTTTAGCACCTTTGATACTGCGGCTCTTGCAGGCTTGGCTTACGGACAGACAGTCCTTTCGAGAGCAGTCATAGCTTCGGGAAGTGAATGGGATAATGCGTCGGCTCACTCAGCCGTTTATGATGCCGAAAGAACGGCTGACCTGTTTTGTAAGATTGTTAACCTATGGGATAGACGCAGTGAACTTTAGGAATTGCTTTCATAAAGTGAAGCGACTCTATTCAAGGATGAGCGATTAGGGTTCTTCAGCTGGCTTAGCTCAACTATAAGACGCCCTCCAACCCAGACGTGTGTAATTTGTCTTTGCTCGGTGCGGTTGATTATTTGTTCAGTCAAATTTCTGATAGGCTTGCTTCTGAAGTCGCTCATGTCTATGGCTATAACGTCAGCTAATTTATTCTTCTCTAGGCTTCCTATAGTATCTTCCAAACCTAGCGCTTTTGCTCCCCCATAAGTAGACATTTCTAAAATTTTTGCATCCGTGTAAGCAGTATTTTCAGTGGATTCTGATTTCATGATTCTTGCAACGCCAGCTATTTCTCGAAACAAATCAAAGTTGGAGTTTGTCGCCGAACTATCTGAGCCTAGTCCTACATTGTGACTAGCATGAATCAGTTTGCGAAGATTGGTAATTCCTTTGGGCTTTACCATGTCGCTGGCTTGGCAAACGACGGTTTGGGTTCCTGTTAGATTCATCATGTCGATTTCTCCCATGGACAAGTGCTCAGAACCTGTAACCACAAGTTTGGGAGACAAGAGTTGCGCAGCTGCAAGTTCTTCAATAAGGCGGTAAGCGTTTTTTTTGGTCGCTGAGCTTCCGTTTGACCGACCGCCGGGTTCCAGAGACAGGTGGATTGCGAGATCGAGCTCTTGGGACAATCCTTTTAATCTAGCCACGCTTTCTTTGCTGGATAATATGGTCGCTTGTGCTCCAAAGCGGCAGTGTATGTGCGGGTGCATCCGATATCTATCATGAAGTTTCTCACTTTTGGAGAAATATTCATTAAGATTGGCTGCCCACACACTAGAATCGTCGGCTATAAGGCTTGCAATAGCAGCTCTCACTCCCAACGTAATACAGGATTCGGCCATAGCATCACCAAAGATGCATACGTCTCCGAAGCACGTTGTCCCTGCAAGTAGCATCTCTGCACCTGCGAGAAGGGTACTATCTCTCACAAGTTCATAGCTTGAATACCCTATTTCATCCATCCATCGGCGTTCACTGATTGATTTTTGATGCAAAATGCTATCGGAACCCCTTAAAAGGGCAGTCGATGCATTCGCATTTGCATTCACTAAGCCGGGCATTAGAACATGCTCTTTAAGGTGGTATTCTTTAAAATCTGGCGAGGAAGGAGCCCACTCTGTCGTGGGAATCAGGTCGCGAATCATTGAGTCCTCTATTACCAAAGTATGATTGGCAAGGATTTCGGAGGTCGGTTTGACAGGAATAACCCAGCTGGCGTGTATCGCTTGAAGCATAAAACAGTACTCGGAGCCCTAATTTGCTAACTAATTAAAATAGCATATCTGATTGTCGATTTTTTTTCTCTGTCGTCTCCTAGTTCCTTCCGATATTTAACATAATAATGCATGGATCGCTTTATCTTAGATTTTTGTTTGCTCAGAAGGTGGCGTACTTATCATAAATTTCATGTCGCTTTATCATTCCTTTAAAATAGTCAATTAGGGTGCTTTTAAGACCGTTGTGTGTTAAGATCATGTTGAACAATATTTAGTAAATATCCCATATTAATCAATAGGTTGTTTTCTCCTATGGTCGAAATAGAACGTCAGCAAAGTCGAGTCATAGAAGACGAAATGCGTCAGTCATATATGGATTACGCCATGAGTGTAATCGTAGGACGAGCGCTGCCCGATGCGAGAGATGGGCTCAAACCAGTGCATAGGCGAGTTCTTTATGCGATGCAAGAGTCAAATAGTTTGTGGAACCGGCCCTACGTAAAATGCGCCAGGGTGGTGGGTGACGTGATGGGTAAATACCATCCGCATGGAGATAACGCGATTTATGACACGCTAGTGAGGATGGCTCAGGATTTTTCTTTGCGCTACATGTTGGTAGATGGGCAAGGAAATTTTGGTTCTGTTGATGGGGACTCCCCTGCCGCAATGAGATATACCGAGTGTCGGTTGGACAGGATCGCGAGTGACTTGCTAGCTGATATTGATATGGATACCGTTGATTTCGCGCCTAACTACGACGGCAAAGAGCGTGAGCCTACAGTTCTTCCTTCTCGCATACCTAATCTGTTAGTTAATGGATCGAGCGGAATTGCAGTAGGTATGGCCACTAACATCCCTCCTCATAACCTTACCGAGGTGATTAATGCTTGTCTCGCTATAGTTGACAATCCTGAATTAGAAGATGGAGAGCTCATAGAGCTGATTCCGGGGCCGGATTTCCCTACAGCTGGGATTATCAATGGTTCGGCTGGCATTCGTGAAGCCTATCGGACTGGAAGAGGCCGTGTATCTGTTCGGGCCAAAGTACACATTGATGACTCAGAGCCTGAAAGTCCTGTGATTATAGTCTCAGAACTTCCCTATCAGGTAAACAAAGCAAGGTTAATAGAGAAAATTGCTGAGCTAGTTAAAGATAAGAAGCTTGAAGGCATAAGGAGCGATGGCTTACGCGATGAAAGCGATAAGGATGGAATGCGAATTGTTATTGAGCTTAAGCGAGGAGAAAATGCTGAAGTCCTTTTGAATAACCTATATAAGCAAACTCAGATGCAAACGGTTTTTGGTATAAACGTGGTGGCGCTTGTGGATGGGCAGCCGCGGACGTTGAGTTTGCGTGACTTGCTAGAGTGTTTTTTACGGCACCGGCGTGATGTGGTGACAAGACGGACATCTTTTCAGCTTCGTAAAGCCAGATCGAGAGCTCATTTGTTAGAGGGATTGGCAGTCGCTCTGGCAAATATTGACCCTATTATTGCTTTGATAAAGTCGTCCCCGAGCCCAGCAGAGGCTAAGGAAAAATTGTTGAAAAACAGCTGGGATGCTGGGATGGTGTCTCAGATGCTAGCTGCGGCTAACGTGTCAGAGGCTAGGCCGCTCGATCTGTCTCCAGACGAAGGGATTCTGGGCGATAAATATCGTTTATCTGAACGTCAAGCCAAAGAGATTTTAGAAATGCGCTTGCAGCGCTTGACTGCCCTTGAGCAAGATAAAATTGTCTCGGAATATGCTCAAGTTTTAGAACAGATTGCCGAACTGATAAAGATTTTGGAACTACCGGAACGGTTGATGCAAGTTATCCGAGAGGAGTTGGTGGAAATAAATTCTCAGTACGGTGATGCTAGACGAACTCAGATCACCGAGCATCAAGAGCATCTGTCTTTAGAGGATTTGATTCCTCAAGAAGAAGTTGTCGTGACGCTTTCTCATGCCGGCTATGCGAAATCTCAATCAGTTGACGTTTACCGTGCGCAGCGTCGAGGAGGAAAAGGAAAGACGGCAACTACAACTAAAGATGAAGACTTTGTAGACAAGCTCTTTGTAGCAAACACTCATGATCTTCTTCTATGCTTTAGCTCTCAGGGGAAAGTATATTGGCTGAAAGTGTATGAGGTTCCTCGAGCTGGGAGAACTGCCAGAGGGCGTCCTTTAGTGAACCTGTTGCCGCTGGTTGACTCCGAGCGGGTAACTGCTGTCCTGCCAATAAAAGAATTTACGCCTGACCGATTTGTAGTGATGGCGACTTCAAGCGGCATTGTGAAGAAAACTCCCTTGGCTAATTTTTCGAGACCGAGACCTTCTGGAATTATTGCCGCTACCTTGTTGGAAGGTGAGCAATTGATAGGCGCGGTGCTGACTGATGGGCAAAGTGACGTTATGTTAGTAAGCTCTGGTGGGAAAGCGATTCGATTTGGAGAACAGGCTCTTCGACCAATGGGTAGAACTGCTCGAGGCGTTCGAGGCATCAGATTAAAAGATGGTCAAAATGTTATAGCGCTTATTCCTATTAGTGGTGAAGGGACTTTAGTCATAGCGACAGCCAATGGATACGGGAAACGCACTCTATATAGCGAGTTTCCGGTTAAGGGTAGAGGTGGACAAGGCGTGATAGCCATACAAGCAAACGAAAGGAACGGAGATGTTATAGGTGCTGGGTTGGCTAACGTTGGAGAGGACATAATGCTTATTACCGGGAAAGGTATTCTAGTTAGGACTCCTGCAGCAGAAATTTCGGTGATTGGACGGAACACACAAGGACTCAGGTTAATAGCCTTAAAGGCTGGCGAGCAGCTTATCGGCTTAGAAACTATCCCTGAAATTATTGATATCGAGGAAAATCCTACCTTAATCAGTTCACCTGAATCAGATGAAATTGTTAACTGACCTTTTAGACTGAGGAGTTATCAGCTATGTCCTCGAATGATAAACTTTCTGATTTACGGGCAGCAATAGATTCCTTAGACAATAATTTGCTAGACCTTTTAAATAAACGAGCCAGTTTGACCGTCCAAGTTGGTGACGTGAAGCGTGAAACTTCAGATAACGTTGAATTCTATAGGCCCGATAGAGAAGCTAAAATTATACGTAGGCTTTTAAAGAGGAATTCTGGTCCTGTGCCTTCGGAAGCTATAGCCACTATCATGAGAGAAGTAATATCGACCTGTTTGTCCTTAGAACAAGTGTTGAAGATTGCCTATTTAGGTCCCAAAGGAACTTTTACTTATGCCGCAACTCATAAACACTTTGGAAGTTCTCCTGTATTGGAGGGAACTAACAGTATTTCTGAGGTTTTCTACCACGTAGAAAGCGGCTTAAGTGATTATGGGGTAGTGCCCATTGAAAATTCGGTAGGAGGGGCAGTTAACCAAACTTTAGATGCTTTGAAAAAAACGTCTGCTGTTCTTTGTGGAGAGGTTCTTTTACCTGTGCATCATACTTTACTTGGTATGGGCGATAGTCTAGACGGGGTAAAGAAAATTTACGCCCACGATCAGGCTTTTCAGCAGTGCCGGGTCTGGTTAGATTCGCATATGAAGGGTGTCGAAAAAATACCCGTAAGTAGTAACGCTGCAGCTGCGATGGCAGTAAAAGAATTTTTGGATCCGACCGCCGTAGCTATTGCAAGTCTCGAGGCTGGTGAGATCTATGGTTTAAAGACTTTAGCATGTCGGATAGAAGACGAAGCTTCAAATATGACTCGTTTTGCGGTGTTAGGAAGACAAGGCCCCGGTGTTACGGGAAATGATCGAACGTCCATAATGTTTGGAGCGCCGAACCAATCGGGTGCGCTCCACTCAGTCCTAGCAATATTGGCAGAACGAGAAATAAGTATGTCCCGGATTGAATCTCGTCCGTCCAAAAATGGAATATGGGATTATTTGTTCTTTGTAGACTTGCTTGGTCATGCTGATGACCCGAACATTAAAGAAGCATTGGGGATGATAAAAAGCAGTGCAGGAGTATACAAATTACTTGGGAGTTATCCCTGTGGAGTCCTTTGACCGATAAGGGCTAACGAAAAAGCATGATAAAGAAATTAGTTATAATTGGAGTTGGCCTGATCGGTGGATCGTTGGGCTTAGCCTTGCGCCGGACAGAGTGGGCTGAGAAAATAGTGGGGGTGGGGCGTAGCCGCGGTAACTTGGTTCGCGCAGTGGAGCTAGGTGCGATAGATTCGTTCGAACAGAGTGCGGCTAAAGCATGTTCAGATGCTGATTTAGTAGTTATAGCCGCTTCTTTAAGCGGGTTTAGTTCAATATTGAGTTCTATTTCTGCCGCGTTGCCGGAGAGTTGTATCGTTACTGATGTGGGCAGTGTAAAAAGTACTGTAATTAAAGAATCCGAATTGCTCTTGGGCGAAAAGTTTCCTAATTTCGTCCCTGGACATCCGCTTGCGGGTACTGAAAAAAGTGGGGTGGCTTCGGCTTTTTCAACATTGTTTGAAGAGCATAAAATTATTCTTACTCCTCTAAAAAGAACAAATGCTCATGCGATAGAGTTGGTGAGGGCTATGTGGTGCGCGGTTGGAGGGAGGGTGGTTAACATGGATCCTCAAGCCCATGATATTGCATTGGCAGCGACATCGCACTTGCCTCATATTCTTGCGTACAACTTAGTTGATACTGTTTTGCAACACCAAGAGCTAAAGGATAATGTTTTAGAACTTTCAGCTGGAAGTTTTCGAGACATAACTAGAATCGCCTCGAGTAGCCCTGAAATGTGGGCTGATATCTCTTTGGCAAATCAAAAAAATCTTTTGGATGTCTGTCTTCAGTACGAAAAAGGGCTGGCTATTATCATGCGCGCATTAAAGTCACGAGATCGAAAGGCTCTAGAGTCTATTTTCGACAGGGCGAAAATTGCAAGAGACGAGCATTTTCTTGACGAGGAAAAAGATGGATAGTGTTCTTCACGTTTCTAATGGAGGGACTTTTACAGGGTCAATTCTTGTGCCGGGCGACAAGTCTATCTCACACCGCGCGATTATGTTGGGCGCCTTGTCGGATGGGCTGACTAGAGTGACTGGATGTCTTTTAAGCGAAGATGTTATGTGTACGATTAACGCGTTTAGGGTACTAGGAGTGCAGGTAGACCTGAATACTAGTACCGACGAGGTGTTGGTGCATGGGGTTGGTCTGCATGGTTTGAAAAACTCACCAGAACCTATCTATGTAGGTAACTCAGGAACCTCAATGCGTCTCATGGCAGGAATATTTTCCGGCGCCGGCTTATCGATTTCTATGACTGGAGACAGCTCATTGTCTTCAAGACCAATGAGACGTATCTGCGAGCCACTTGTACAAATGGGTGCTAATTTGAAAACCAGTAGCGACGGGACAGCTCCGCTTTATATTGGCGCAAATAATGGGTTAAAAGGAATAACGTACACGATGCCGGTAGCGAGCGCGCAGGTTAAATCTTGTATCTTACTAGCAGGGTTATACGCTGATACTCCGACTAAAGTAATCGAGCGTATTCCAACGAGAGACCATACTGAGACCATGTTCGAGACCTTTGGTGTTAGTTTAGTTCTTGAAGCTGGATCGATAACACTATCGCCGGCGCAAAAGCCTATTGCCTGTGATGTGGTTGTTCCAGCTGATATTTCCTCTGCAGCTTTTTTCTTGGTTGGTGGGGCGATAGGTTTAGATAGTCGCATCTCAATGAAAGGAGTAGGTGTCAATAAGACTCGATCGGGAATCATAAGAATTTTGGAAATGATGAATGCCAAGATTAGCGTAACGAATGTAAGAAGGTGTGGTGGTGAGAAAGTAGCTGATATTACAGTCGCTTCATCGGACCTGCATGGCGTAGAAATCCCTTTAGATTGCGTTGCGGCGGCTATCGATGAATTCCCGGCTATTTTTATTGCTGCTGCTTGCGCTAAAGGAGTAACTGTCCTAAGAGGTGCGACAGAGCTGAGACATAAAGAAAGTGATCGGATTGAGGTTATGGCGTCTGGCCTTAGAACTCTTGGCGTTGATCTTGAGACATACGAGGATGGAATAAAAATCGTCGGAGGATGTATCGGTCCGGGGACGGTAGATGCACAAGGTGACCATCGAGTAGCGATGGCTTTTTCTATTGCGGCATTAAAAGCATCCGGAAACATAGATATTTCTAATGCTGAAGGTATATCAACGTCTTTTCCCGAATTTGTATCTATAGCTAAATCTGTTGGCTTAAGAGTGGAATAAAATATGTTGGATCCTGAAAAAATTCCAGTTATCACGATTGATGGCCCCAGCGGGACTGGTAAAGGGACAATTTCATACTTATTGCGGAGTTGGTTAAATTGGCACCTCATAGATTCGGGAGCTTTTTATCGCGTTCTAGCTTTATCTATCTTGAATGACGAGATAGATCTTCTAGATGAAAAAAAAATTGCTAGTTTGGCATCTGGACTCGCACTTGAATTTGTTGACTCTGGAATAGAGACAAAAATCTTATATCGAGGCGATGATTGCAGTGCTGCTATTCGTTCTGAAGCCTGCGGGGTTGCAGCATCGAAAATCGCTGTCTATGCATCAGTAAGATCAGAGCTTTTATCTTGTCAACGGAACTTTGCTGTCTTGCCAGGACTAATCGCTGACGGGAGAGACATGGGTACTGTGGTGTTCCCAGCTGCAGACTTAAAGATATTTTTGACCGCGACCTCTGAAGAGAGGGCATCCAGGCGTTATAAGCAGTTGATTAAAAAAGGAATAGATGCTAGTCTGCCGGCCCTTTTACGTGACATTAGAGAGCGGGATGAACGTGACATTAATCGCGCTCAATCCCCGTTAAAAGCTTCAGATGATGCTGTGTTAATAGACACCAGTAACCTCGGGATTGAAGAAGTTATGTTGAAAGTGAGACAGATTGTGAAAATTCGTGGTCTAGCTTAAGCGCTAAGACTGTAATATTAACCAACCAATTGGGAGTGTGCGCACAAGAGCTAGTATGTTGTTGAAACATGCGACGTTAAGGGCTTGGGTGTGGACTGGAAACATAAATGACACAGAATTTCGCGGAATTATTTGAAGAGAGCCAGGTAGAAGAGAAAATGCGGCCGGGAACCGTCGTGACCGGAATCGTCGTCGAGGTCGGGTCAGATTTTGTGGTGGTCAACGCGGGTTTGAAATCAGAAGGAAATATCCCTGTAGAACAGTTTCGGAACAATGAAGGTGTAGTTGAGGTTAAAGTTGGTGACGCGGTAGATGTTGCACTAGAGGCTGTTGAAGATGGATTTGGGGAAACCAAACTATCTAGAGAAAAAGCTAAGCGAGCCAAAGCATGGGAAGAATTAGAAAAAGCATGCGAAGACAATGAGACAATAATCGGTATCATTAGCGATAAAGTTAAGGGCGGGTTCACTGTAGACATCGCAACTATTCGAGCATTTCTTCCCGGCTCGTTGGTCGACGTTAGACCAGTGCGAGACACTAGCTACTTAGAAGGCAAACCGATTGAGTTCAAAGTAATCAAGGTTGATCGTAAGAGAAACAATGTTGTTGTGTCGCGCAGAGCGGTCGTTGAGAGCGAAAACTCTCACGAGAGGGACGCTTTACTTGAAAGCCTAGAAGAAGGCGTGACTGTTAAAGGATTGGTGAAAAATCTAACAGATTACGGCGCGTTTATAGATCTCGGTGGTATAGATGGGTTGCTGCATATTACTGATATGGCTTGGCGACGAGTTAAACATCCATCGGAAGTAGTGAATATCGGAGATGAGATAGATGTAACTGTCCTGAGGTTCGATAAGGAACGGCAGCGAGTATCTTTGGGACTGAAGCAACTCGGTAATGACCCATGGGTAGATTTGGCTTCAAGATATCCAGAGAATGCACGCATGGTAGGGAAGGTTTCTAATATTGCGGATTACGGGTGCTTTGTAGAATTGGAGCAAGGTGTCGAAGGTCTGGTGCATGTATCTGAGATGGATTGGACTAACAAAAACGTTCATCCGTCTAAGGTGGTACATCTTGGCGAAGAAGTAGAGGTTATGGTGCTTGATATCGATGAAGAGCGGCGCCGAATATCTCTTGGGATGAAACAATGCAAGGCTAACCCTTGGGACGAATTCGCAGCAACGAAAGGTAAAGGCGATAAAGTAGTCGGCATCATCAAGTCGATCACAGACTTTGGGATCTTCGTGGGGCTTGATGGGGGTATAGATGGGCTTGTGCATCTCAGCGACCTTTCATGGGATGAGACTGGCGAAGAACTAGTACGTAACTACAAGAAAGGAGATGAACTCGAAGCGGTTGTGCTGGCAGTCGATGCGGAAAGAGAGAGAATTTCTCTTGGTGTCAAACAATTGAGTGGTGATCCCTTTTCTGATTATGTGGATGCTAATCCAAGAGGTACGCGGGTTAAAGGGACTATACTATCTGTGAATCTAACAGAAGCCAGGATCGAACTGGCCGAGGGGGTTGAGGGCTTTTTGAGAGCTTCAGATATCGCGATTGAAGCTGTAGATGATGCGAGAAAATTCCTTAAAGAAGGTGAGTCAGTAGAGGCTTTAATTGTTGGTCAAGATAGAAAAAATAGAATCATTGGACTTTCAATTAAAGCTAAAGAGATAGGTGAAGAGGCTGCAGTTCTTGACCAGTATACATCTGAGCCTGAGCCAGAAACTTATCGCACTACGCTAGGTGATTTGTTGAAAGAACAACTAGACTCTAAGTAGACTGTATTATAGTTCAATAGAAAGATAGAAAATATTGGTTGGGATGCAATATGACAAAATCTGAACTTATAGAATCCCTAGTGAGGTCTCAAAGCCAGTTAGGGTACAAGGATATTGAGCTGGCCGTGAAGACTATTTTAGAGCAAATGGTGCAGACCTTAGCGGCTGGGGAGCGTATAGAGATAAGAGGGTTTGGTAGTTTCTCGCTGCACTACCGTCCACCAAGAATCGGCCGGAACCCTAAGTCTGGCGAATCGGTTACGTTACCGGCTAAGTTCGTGCCCCATTTTAAGCCAGGCAAGCAGCTTCGAGAGAGAGTCAATCTAGGTGACGTGAATATTCTCGAGAAGCCCAAGAATGGTATCAAAAATTAATTCTTGAAACGAGAAATAGCTTAGATTATCGCTTACGTGTGGTGTCAAAGTCATGACAGCCTAGAAAGTAGGAGCTACTGATGGTCAGTTTGTTTTATGTCTTGTGTGTTTTTTTCTTGATGCTTGCCGGTTTTGTCTTTCATGATCTTAATAATCAGTTAATCGTTATTAATTATTATTTTGGTGTTATGACATTCCAGACCTCTTGGATCGCGATTGCCAGCTTTCTTGCCGGTATAATGTTCTGTATATGTTTCACGGGTTTAGAGCTCATAAGGGCCCGCAGAAGCTTACGTGTCAGCAGACGATCCGAGTTGAGGTTGAAGCGAGAACTTGGTGAGCGAGATCAATCTTCTGCAGCAGATAGCTCTGATGTTCTTTAATCAGGACACTGGAAGTATTTTTTTCTGAAACCTTACCTCCGTATATTTTAGAGATTCGAAAAATCTAAGGTCGAAAATAAAATGAGAGTTGTAACTCTAACTAGAGTGAGAAACACGTTTGGTGTGAATTTATGAAAAACATTAAAAGTCCAGTCATCGTGGCCTTAGATTTTCGTTCGCTTGCCGAGGCGTTAAGTTTGGTTGATACACTGAATCCAGCCGATTGCCGTGTTAAGATAGGGAAGGAGTTGTTCACAGTAGCTGGACCAGATAGCGTGAAGCATTTGGTTGATCGAGGCTTTGACGTCTTTCTGGATTTAAAGTTTCACGACATTCCTAATACCGTTAGAAACGCATGCCTTGCCGCAGCCGATTTAGGATGTTGGATGCTTAATGTTCATACGTCTGGAGGCAGGGCCATGATGGAGAAAGCAGCGAACGCACTATCGGCCTTGGAAAGTGCTCCAATATTAATAGGTGTAACTACTTTGACGAGCTTGGATAACTTCGCACTAGAAGAAGTTGGTATAAATGAATCTGCGGGGATACATACATTACGTTTAGCAAGTTTAGCTAAAGAATGCGGGCTTGCAGGTGTAGTTAGTTCTCCTCTAGAAGTGAGTTTAATGAGAGAGAGGCTTGGCCCTAAATTTCTATTCGTAACCCCTGGTGTCCGTCCATTGGGGGCTAGTGTTGATGATCAAGCACGTATCGCAACTCCCTCAGAAGCGATGGCATACGGCGCCAGTTATTTAGTAGTAGGGCGTCCGATTACGAGTGCTCCTAATCCAGCTTCTGCATTGGCCGCTATCAATGAAGAATTGATACACTAGAAAATCCGAACCGACTAACTTCCAAATCGACCACTGAGCTTTTATTTGTATGATGCCTGACACAATAAGTCCTCTAGATGAGCTACGTTTGCCTCAAGCTGGGGAGAAGAAAAACTGGACGAATCTTTACGGTACCGCAAGATGGCTGGCGCTATCCAAAGCTATTAGTCAGTCTTCAAGGCCCTTTGTTGTATTTACCTCAGACATAGCCAGTGCCTTGAAAATTGAGCAGGAACTTAGGTTTTTTGATCCGAGTATAGTGATACATCACTTTCCAGATTGGGAGACGCTTCCATACGATCGGTTTAGCCCGTATCAAGATATCATTTCAGAAAGACTGACGACGCTGAGTCTTATTCCTAAATTTAAAAAAGAAATTTTAATTGTTTCTGTTCAGACAGCAATGCACAGAGTTGTGCCGAGCGAATGGGTAGCATCCCACTCCTTTAGCCTAGTAAAAGGTGAAGTTTTAGATAGGGAAAAATTTAGAAAAAAACTGATCGACAATGGGTACCGCTCGAGCCCACAAGTTTCAGAATCGGGAGAATACGCTGTTAGAGGATCCTTAATAGATGTCTTTCCAGTCGGTTCGGACAACCCTATCAGGATAGATTTCTTTGACAATGAAATTGAAACTTTGAGAATGTTCGATGTAGAAACACAGCGTTCAACGCAAGAAGTAAAGGAAATCCGTGTATTACCAGGCAAGGAGTTCCTGTTAGATCAATCAGGTGTTAGCCGATTTCGCCGGCAATGGAGAACAGAGTTCGGACAATTTCATGATATTGATTTATACCGGGATGTTTCAGAAGGTCTCCCCCCTCCTGGAATCGAATATTACCTTCCATTATTTCACGATCGTATGGAGCTACTAGCTGATTATTTTTCTGAAGGCACTATTTGTGTATTTGACGAGAATATAGAGAAGACGGCAGACCAATTCTGGACCTCCGTAGAGGAGCGTCATGAAGCTTTAAAAGATGACACGAATCGACCTGTCCTGGAGCCCAGTCAGGTGTTCTGTAAATTTGAAGAGTTATTAACAGCTACAGAAAAATTCGGATTAATTTTTTTGACAGGATTAAATACTGGGTTGGCAGAATCTAGTATTTTTGGCACTAGAACTCCGCTAAGTCGTTCGATAGATGCCAGAGCAAAAGATCCTTTTGCCTTGGTAAAAAACCATGTCGATCGCTCCGATGGGCGGACTTTATTTTTAGCCGAATCCTTAGGTCGGCGTGAGGCAATTTTAGATTTACTCCGTGGCCAAAAAATCACATTAAAAGTTTTCGATTCTTGGGCTCAGTTTGTTCGCTCATCTGATCGTCTCGGTATAGCTGTAGCAGCTATAGAGGATGGTGCCGAGATTGATCGGCCCAGAATAAGTCTTATAACCGAATCGCAGTTGTTTGGGAAAAGGCTAGAGCAACGCCAGCGAAAAAAAAGACGTAACAGTCATGAAAACATCATTAAAAATCTTACGGAGCTCCGTTTAGAAGCGCCGGTGGTGCACGAGCATCATGGCGTAGGTCGTTACCAAGGTTTAGAAGTGTTAAATATTGGAAACATTGAAAGAGAATTTATTCAATTAGAGTATCGCGATGGCGACAAGCTATATGTTCCCGTTGCCTCTTTGGAGTTAATTAGCAGGTACTCGGGGTCTGATCCGGATACGGCTCCGTTGCATAAGTTAGGGACTGAGCAATGGAGTAAAGCTCGACGGAAAGCCAGTGAAAAAATCCGGGATATAGCAGCCGAACTACTTGAGCTTCATGCCAAGAGAGCATTACGTAAAGGTCACGCTTTTGAGTTTGAAAAAGATGCCTATAATAGCTTCGTTCAAGCTTTCCCCTTTGAAGAGACTTCTGATCAGATAGATGCTGTGCATGCTGTATTGGAAGACATGGGCAAAGAGCAACCTATGGATCGATTGATTTGTGGTGATGTAGGGTTCGGAAAAACAGAAGTCGCTCTAAGGGCTGCATTTGTTGCTGTGAATGACGGTTACCAAGTAGCTGTCTTAGTTCCGACTACATTACTTGCCAATCAGCACTATGAGACTTTTTGTGATCGATTTGCAGACTGGCCAGTGCGGGTTGAGCAACTATCACGATTTAGAGACTCCGCCTCCACCAAAGACACACTGGAAGGAATGTCTAAGGGTACGGTAGATATAGTAATTGGTACGCACAAGCTATTAAATAAAGCAGTTACTTTCTCTAGATTAGGTCTACTGGTCATCGATGAAGAACATAGATTTGGTGTAGAACAGAAAGAGAAAATAAAATCACTACGTGCTGATGTGGATATCTTAACACTAACTGCGACACCGATTCCTCGAACTCTGAATATGGCTCTTTCTGGCACTCGTGAGTTGTCGATTATCGCTACACCTCCGCTAAAAAGACTTGCTGTAAAGACATTTGTACGTGAATGGTCTGATACCTTATTAAGGGAGGCAATACTCCGCGAGCTTGGTCGTGGGGGACAAGTGTATTTCGTGCATAACAAAGTTGAGACTATAGATTCGATGGTCTCTTCTATTCAGAAATTAGTTCCTGAAGCAAGGCTGGCATGTGCACATGGGAAAATGCGAGAGAGGGAACTAGAAAGAGTAATGCTGGACTTTTATCATGGTCGTTGCAACGTATTAGTTTGCTCAACCATTATCGAGACAGGCTTAGATATCTCGAATGCAAACACTATTATAATAAATCGTGCAGACAGGTTTGGTCTTGCACAACTTTACCAACTCAGAGGCAGAGTTGGCCGTTCACATCACCGTGCATATGCTTACTTGGTTGTCCCACATGAAGATTCTATGACTCAGGATGCAGTTAAGCGTCTGGAAGCCATTAGCTCTATTGAAGAGCTCGGCATGGGTTTTACTCTGGCAAGCCATGATTTAGAAATTAGAGGAGCCGGAGAAATTCTTGGCGACGAACAAAGTGGACATATCCAAGAAATAGGTTTTAGTTTGTATAGTGATCTTTTGTCTAGAGCTATGACGGCACTCAAGTCAGGTCGTGAAATACCTGATCAATTGTCTTTAGAATCTATGGTAGAAGTTAACTTGAATATTCCTGCGCTTATTCCCGATAGCTATTTGCCTGATGTGCATGCTCGGCTAGTTTTTTATAAACGAATTTCTGGCGCAGAAAACACTGAGGCTTTGGATGAACTTCGTGAAGAAATTATTGATCGACTAGGTATCTTTGACGATAGAGTAGAGAACCTTTTCATTGTAGCGGCACTTAAGATGGAGGCTAAACCACTCGGTGTAAAAAGAATCGACTTTTCCTCTCGAGGAGGTAAGGTGGAATTTCATCCTGATCCCGATATTGAGCACATTAATATTATTAAGCTTGTTCAGTCAAGTTCTGGATATTCAATGGAAGATGGTCAAAAGCTGAAACTAACTAAAGTTATGCCTGATGCTGAGTCGCGAGTATCCGAGGTTCGTTCGCTGTTGAAAAAATGTATTGGTGAATAGAAAGTAAGATAAACGTGCTAATTTTTTTCAGTGAGTGTAGACCTTCCAATCCAATCACGAGCGAACTGGTTGGCACTGCGGCCGCTTCTAGACCCTCTGGACAGAGCCCAGCGCAATGCTTCGCCTTTAGCCTGATCTACCTCAATAGCACTGGCTCCTAACTTGGACAGCCAATGGCCTACGATATCTAAATAGCGTTTCTGATCAATAGGGTGGAAAGAGAGCCAGATACCAAACCTTTCGGATAGGGATATTTTTTCTTCGACCGCTTCATCTTGATGTAGCTCGCCATTGATAACTTGTGCTTTCTGGTTATCTTGTTGATGCTCCGGCAATAAGTGCCGTCTGTTAGATGTAGCATATACCAATATATTTTTTGGTGTTTCTAATATCGATCCATCCAAGATACTTTTAAGTGCTCTGTATGTTTCATCATTTCCGTCAAATGAAAGGTCGTCACAGTAGATGATGAAATGTTGTTTTAGGTCCTTAATCATATCAATGATTTCGGGCAGATCGGTTAGGTCATGTCGGTCCACCTCTATCAATCGAAGTCCTCTGTCAAGAAACTCATTTAACAAAGCTTTAACTAAAGAAGATTTCCCGGTGCCTCTCGGCCCCCACAAAAGCACATTGTTTGCGGGCAGTCCACTCATGAATTGCCGAGTGTTTTGGACAAGTCGGTCTTTTTGATGGTTTACATGAAGTAGATCAGAAAGATTCACGGCGCTGAATGATTCAATAGCTTCTAGCCGCGAGCCTTTATCTTTGTTTTTTCGCCACCTCCAAGCAAATGCGTCCGTTAGCTCGGTTGTCTGAGTATTAGGAACTAGCAACTCTAGTCGCTTAAGAATTTTTTCTGCGCGTGAAAAAAAATCGTCAGATTTACTCAAAGTATATAGTCCAAATTTCAATTTTATGTGCAAATATTTTAACTCATCACGTGACAAATGTATCAGGAAGGAAGGATTTATTGAAACTTAAATGTCGGACGCTTATATCTGTCGGCAGCAAGGGAATAAGTAATAATTGTTTCAAAGGCGCGTATGGCGGATAATTGGTTTTAGCTGCAAGCCTCTTTCAGCTGTCTGAGTGTTAAAGTAGTAGATACCTACTACATGCCAATAGCACTTACGGTGTGTTTTCACTTAAGGAGTTTGATGAATGTTTTCTGATGATTTGACTATTTCAGGTTATGACCCCGAGTTGTGGGAGACAATGGACGCTGAACGACAGCGGCAAGAGAGCCACATCGAGTTGATCGCATCGGAGAATCACACTAGTCCTCGTGTGCTAGAGGCAGCGGGAAGCGTGCTGACAAATAAGTATGCGGAAGGGTATCCAGGCAAGCGGTACTATGGGGGCTGCGAGCATGTTGATCGGACCGAAGAGCTTGCGATAAGCAGAGCTTGTGAGTTGTTCGGCTCGAGTTACGCAAATGTGCAGCCTCATTCTGGTTCTCAGGCTAATTCAGCTGCTTATCTAGCACTGTTGAATGCTGGAGACACAATATTAGGTATGGGATTGTCTGATGGGGGCCACCTGACTCATGGCTCCAGTGTTAATTTTTCTGGAAAAATCTATAACGCCGTTCAGTATGGCTTGGAAGCAGATACAGGATTAATCGACTATCGCCAGGTTGAAGAATTGGCAAGGAAAAATAAACCAAAACTTATCATAGCAGGCTTCTCCGCTTACTCTAGGTTTGTCGATTGGGATAAATTTCGTACTATTGCCGATGATGTTGGAGCTTACCTGTTAGCGGATATGGCGCACGTAGCCGGTCTTGTAGCGACGGGCCTGTATCCGAGTCCTGTCGGTATCGCTGACGTAACTACTACCACGACGCATAAAACTCTACGAGGGCCAAGGTCTGGTTTAATTCTGGCCAGAGATAATGCTGAGATACACAAAAAACTTAATTCGGCGGTGTTCCCTGGAACCCAGGGAGGGCCCTTAATGCACATCATCGCCGCAAAAGCTGTTGCATTCAAGGAAGCGATGGAGCCGGAGTTTAAGGTTTACCAGCAGAATGTTTTAGCTAACTCTCGAGCGATGGCGGACATATTTACGGAACGTTCTTATAAAATTGTTTCAGGTGGGACGGATAACCATCTATTCTTGGTCGACTTGGTAGATAAAGGTTTGACAGGAAAAGAGGCGGATGCTGCTTTAGGCCTTGCACACTTTACAGTAAACAAGAACTCTGTTCCAAATGATCCTCGATCCCCATTCGTAACAAGTGGCATTCGGATTGGAACCCCGGCAATGACTACTCGAGGGTTTGGATCTGAAGAGGCAAAGATCATCGCAGGATGGATGTGTGATGTCCTTGATGCCCATGATAATTTGACTAATCTTGAGCGGATAAGTCGGAAAGTTGAAACTCTTTGTGCTTCGTTTCCTGTGTACTCACATCTCGATTAGAGTTGTATTTAGAGGTATATCGCTAGAATGTTTTGTCCTTTTTGTAACCACGAAGATACGAGAGTTGTTGACTCACGTTTGTTAGGGGAAGGAGATCAGGTTAGACGCCGCCGGGAATGTCAGAAATGCAAAGTTCGATTCACGACGTATGAAACAGCCGAGCTTAATTTCCCTAAGTTAGTTAAGCGTGATGGTACTCGCGAATTGTTTAACGAAGAGAAGTTAAGAAGAGGGGTGCATCGTGCCCTCGAGAAGCGGCCAGTCGCGGTTGATAAAATTGAAGATGCGATAACTCATATCAAGACACATATAAGAACAAGTGGTGATCGCGAGATTGCTTCATCTTTAGTTGGCGAGTTTGTGATGGCTGAGTTGCGAAACCTAGATAAGGTCGCTTATGTGCGCTTTGCCTCAGTATATCGCAGTTTTGAAGACGTGAACGCTTTTTTGGAGGAGATAGAGGGACTTGAGAGTGAGCCACCGGAAAAGTTACGTGAGCGCCAACTTGATCTCTTGTCTAGTGATGGTCAGAATAAAAAATAATCAGATAATCACAAGGCTTTAGGTAATAAGTTGTTTGAAAAATATGAGCGAAATTAACGACATAAGCTATATGGAGCAGGCGCTACATTTAGCTGAAAAAGGACGCTATTCAACATCTCCTAATCCGGCTGTTGGATGTGTAATAGTGAAAAATCGGAGAGTTATTGGCAGCGGATTCCACCGGCGAGCGGGTGGTCCACATGCTGAAATTGAAGCTATTAATAGTGCTACTGAAAGCTGTGAGAATGCGACCGCATATATTACTTTGGAGCCTTGTAGTCATCACGGTAAGACAGGGCCGTGCTGCGAGGCATTAATCGCCCAACGGTTTGCTAGAGTAGTATACGCCGTTGTGGATCCTAACAAGGATGTTGCTGGAAAAGGCGATCGCATGTTACGCAAAGCAGGCATGGATGTTCTTGGCGGAGTCTGTGGTGCCGCAGCGAGTGAACTTAACAAAGGTTTTTTCAAGAGAATGGAATATGGTCGTCCTTATGTAACTGTAAAAATTGCCATGAGTCTTGATGGTGCTACGGCACTAAGGAAAGGCGAAAGCAAGTGGATAACGTGCTCCGAGTCAAGAGAAGACGTGCAGAGGCTAAGGGCAGAGGCTTGTGCGATATTGACTGGGATAGGAACTGTTTTAAAGGATGACCCCTCCCTCAATATACGTACGCTGAGTTTTGACACTCTTGGCAGACAGCCGATGAGGGTGGTCTTGGACTCTAAACTTCGTACGCCTCGTGACTCCAAATTATTAAGTGTTGCAGGTGTAAATAGAATTTATACTGCGAGCGCCGATTCTAGTTTGGCGACAGCGTTACGCGATGCAGGTGCTATCGTATGTTTTACTCCTAAGTGCGATAACGGAATTGATGTAGAGGCTGTGTTGTGCGACCTGTCAAAGCAGGGAATCAATAAAGTTCTAGTAGAGGCAGGGGCTACAATTGTTGCCGAGTTAATCGGTAAAAGACTATTTGATGAGATTATCGTCTATATGGCACCTAAAATTCTGGGAAGAGATGCGAGGAGTGGTTTTAATATTGCTTCACCCGACAACTTATCTGATGCTTTTGGCTTAAAACTTGTAGAGTCCTATAAGGTTGGCACAGATATAGTGCTGAAATTTTTACGCTAAATCACAGAGATAGGAGTATAAAATGTTTACTGGCATTGTTGAGACAGTTGGTGAATTAACAGAATTACGCAGTGTTAGTACGGGAATGCGTATGAAAATCAGCGCAAAAAATCTGGATTTCAGCGATGTATCTCTAGGAGACTCCATTGCAGTGTCCGGAGCTTGTTTAACGGTGACATCTTTTTCAAATAGTGATTTTGAAGTAGATGTGTCGAGCGAGACGTTGAGTAAAACTACCTTGGGATTAAAGAAGGCTGGCACAAGAGTGAATGTTGAGAAGGCTTTGAAATTTAATGATCGGCTAGGCGGACATTTAGTGAGCGGTCATATTGACGACATTGGACGGGTACTCGAACGCACAACTTTAGGAGATTATGTGCGCTTTATAATTGGCGTACCCGCCTCACTTTCTAGATACCTCGCTTACAAGGGCTCAGTGTGTCTTGATGGTGTCAGCTTAACAGTGAATAGTGTCACTGAAGATTCGTTTGAAGTTCTCACTATTCCCCACACACTTGAAAACACTACTCTGGAAGGTCTTAACGTGGGAATATCCGTCAATGTTGAGGTGGACCTTGTCGCAAGATACTTAGAGCGGCTCAATTCGTCGGATGAAAAGACCAGCGTGTCTAAAGTCTCTCTAGCAACGCTAGTCGATGCAGGTATCATTAAGTAGGCAACGGTTTTCCGGTAGCCTGAATTGTCATGCTTTGACGGTTTATCGTGTGTAACTCGGCGCGTAAGCATATAATCATCTTAAATATACAACCTTGTGAGTATTTGTAGTGTTAAATTCTACTGAAGAGCTAATTCAAGACATCCGTGATGGGAAGATGATCATCATCATGGATGACGAAGACCGTGAGAATGAAGGAGATTTTATTGTAGCCGCTGAGCACTGTACTGCGGAGACTGTGAACTTCATGTCTAAACATGGCAGAGGGCTTATTTGTTTAACGCTGACAGACGAGAAGTGTAAGCAGTTAAGTTTGGGCCTCATGGTGAGAGATACGCAGGCCCAACATAGCACTAATTTTACTCTCTCGATTGAAGCGGCGGAGGGAGTTACAACTGGGATCTCAGCTGCAGATAGAGCACGAACGATTCAGGCTGCGGTAGCGATGGATGCGTCGCCTACAGATATTATACAGCCAGGACATATATTTCCTTTGATGGCTCAGTCAGGAGGGGTCCTCACTAGAGCAGGGCATACTGAGGCTGGTTGCGATTTTTCCAGATGTGCCGGGCTTGACCCCTCTGCAGTAATTGTCGAAATTTTAAACGACGATGGTTCTATGGCTCGACGGCCTGATTTAGAGAAAATCGCACTAGAGTTTGATATGAAGATTGGGACAATAGCTGATCTTATAAAATACCGCGTGCAGAATGAGAAAACTGTTCACAGAGAAGCTGTTTCCACCTTGCCCACTGAGTTTGGAGATTTTACTTTGTATACTTACCAAGATGAGTTGCGAGGGGACCTTCATATGGCACTTGTTAAAGGCACGATAAAGCCTGATACGCCAACTCTGGTGCGGGTGCATATCGCAAACCCTTTTGCGGATCTTACAGCGACGACTCGCAAAGAGGCGGGGTGGCCACTTAGGGACGTTTTGAGGAGAGTAAGTGAAGAGGGTGAGGGAGTTGTCGTCATACTAAATAATCAAATTGAATCGAGCGATTTGTTAGAAGAAGTGATTCGATATAGCGAGCTAGGTATAGAAGCTGATGTCTCCCATAAAAAAGAGGTGAAGCCAATGAAATTTCGTCAGATAGGTTTAGGTGCTCAGATTCTGTCTGATGTCGGTGTTCGCAAAATGCGCGTTATGAGCAGCCCCCGTAAATACCATGCGCTATCAGGGTTTGGTCTTGAAGTCATTGAGTATGTAACTTGAAAGGTGAATTAATATGTTGAAAATTAATAATATTGTAGGCCACACAATACTTGATAAAGCAGCGAAAATCGGGGTCATATGTACACGGTTTAATAGCTTTATTGTTGATCATCTCGAATCTGGCTGTCTAGACGCCTTAGAACGCTCTAGCTCTGTTGACATTATTATTGATGTTGTGAAAGTTCCGGGAGCTTATGAGCTACCTCTTGTAGCGAAAAGGATGGCTGAATCAACATCGTATGATGCCATCATAGCGCTTGGTGCGGTCATCAGAGGGACGACCCCTCACTTCGAACACGTCTCTAATGTATGTTCTAGAGGATTAGCGAGTGTTTCTGTGGATTCTGGGGTGCCTGTTATTTTTGGGGTCCTGACTGTTGATTCTATCGAGCAAGCTATTGAAAGAGCTGGCACGAAGGCGGGGAATAAGGGCTCTGAAGCTGCAATTACCGCTATAGAAATGATCAACTTGTCGCGACAGTTATAAGTGGCGGGATCAGCCGCTCGGCAAGGCCGAGTCAGGGCCCGACGTTGCGCGGTTCAAGCACTTTATCAGTGGCAGGTTTCAGAAAGAAAACCGGTAGATATTATAGATGAATTTATAGAGATACGTGAGCTGGCGCGTGTAGATAAACAGTACTTCGCAAAACTAGTGTCCGAGGTTGTGGCGGGTGTACTCGAGTTGAAAAACGATCTTCGAGATTGCCTTGATATTGAATGGGATCGATTAGATTTAGTGGAGAGAAGTGTACTGTTGGTTAGCGCGTATGAGATGAAAGCGTGTATCGACATCCCTTATCAGGTCGTCATCAATGAAGGGGTTGAGCTTTGCAAGATGTTTGGCACGGCTGAAGGGTTTCGATTTGTGAATGCTGCTCTTGATAAATTAGCTCGCAGTCAACGCGCGGTCGAAATTGCGTCCCAAAAAGTTTAAATATAGCGGTATGTCGCTTTGAATGAATTTGATCTTGTTAAAAAATTTTTCGAACCGATGTGTTTGGGAAATCCGGATGTTTTGCAAGGTATAGGTGATGACGGTGCGGTTATTAAATGGTTGGGTTCGTCTAGTCTAGTTGTCGCTACTGATACCCTGGTGGCAGGCGTTCACTTCCCTCATGACATGGAACCGGGGGCAATCGGTTATCGCTCTGGTGCTGTTAATATAAGTGATATTGCGGCAATGGGGGCTCTCCCAAAATATGCTACTCTGGCGCTGACGATTCCTCGCGTGGATGAGCAATGGCTGTCCCAATTTTCAAATGGATTGAATGAAGTTTTTTCAGAATTTGGTTGCTCACTTGTCGGCGGAGATACAACTAAAGGTCCGCTAGCGATTAATTTAACGCTAATTGGAGCGGTGGAAGGTCCTTGTCTAAAGCGCTGCGGTTGCGAGGATGGAGATGTCGTTTTTGTTTCTGGGACTTTAGGTGATGCACGCGGCGCATTAGAGCTGTTAGACTCAAATGAATTAAATGTGAGCGGGAAATACCTACGAAAAAGATTTGAAAAACCTGAAGCTCGAGTAAGATTAGGAATGAGTTTGCTCGGGTATGCAAATGCTTGTATTGATGTTTCAGACGGCCTGCTTGCTGACTTAAAACACCTCTGTAATGCCAGTGGAAAAGCTATCGTTGTTGATATAGACAAGTTGCCTATATCAAAAGCTCTGCTAGAACTTTTCGGTTACGAGCGTGCTTTGACCTATGCCGCGACCGGTGGGGATGACTATGAGCTTGCTTTTACTGTACCTCCGAGTAACGTAGATCACGTTCTGCGAGTGGCCGATCGGCTAGAGCAAAAAATATCAATTGTCGGTGAGGTTCAAGAAGGCAGTGGAGTGAGGTTTAAAGAAGGTCAAGAAAGGATAGAGCTCCTTGAGACGTCGGGTTATCGACATTTTTAGTTACAGAATTCCCATTCAGCGGACATTCTTGTTAAATAGGGGAGAGGGATGAACGCTATTTTTAGACGCAAGCTTTTAGAACGTGAACTATTATGCGGCACAATGCTAACGACGAGTTCGGTAGAAGTGACCGAAATTCTCGCACATCTTGACTATGATTGGTTATTTATAGACACGGAGCACTCACCATTGAGTCCGATGACAGTGCGCAGTTTAATTCAAGCCGCAGGGAAAGTGCCGTGTTTGGTGAGACTGGCTGATCGAGGAGAGGTTTCTATTAAGAACGCTCTGGATTCAGGGGCTGCGGGGATCATCGCCCCGCAGGTCAACAATGCTAAGGAGGCTAAGGAAATTGTCTCGTATTGTAAATACCCCCCTGCTGGAACGCGTGGCGTTGGTCTTAGCCGAGCTAGCAAGTATGGGCTAGAATTTTCTGATTATGTGTCGAACGCTAACAACAGTATTAGTGTTGTTCTACAAATAGAGCATATTGAGGCGGTTAAGAATGTGCATGAGATATTAGCTGTCGAGGGTCTAGACGCTATTTTTATTGGCCCATATGACTTATCGACAAGCATGGGTAAGCCCGGCTTGCTCAGAGACCCTGCAGTAGTTGAAGCTATAAGTACAGTTAGAGATGCGTGTTTAGAAGCTAAGATAGCTCTTGGATATTTTGGCATGGATGTTAATGACGTGATGGAGCGAGCGGCGCAGGGGTTTAGTCTTTTGTGTAGCGGTCTTGATTTGGGATTTTTAACCGAGAGTGGACGGAAGAATCTTGAAGGTCTTAAAAGTACAAAGGTGGTTTTATGAGAGAAGATTTAAGACAAAAAATGATGACTATTCCAGTAGCTGCGCTTGCAGATGCTAACAAGCAACTTTCAATTTTAGATAGCGCATTACGACCGGTTCGCGCCGGACTAAAGCTTGTGGGCCCTGCTCATACTGTTAGATGCCATGACGACTTTCTGACAATTATTCAAGCACTGAATAATTCTGAAGCTGGTGAAGTTATTGTCGTAGACTCTTGCGACAGTACGAGAGCTTTGATTGGAGAGATATTTACTAATGAAGCTCTAAGGAAAGGTTTAGCAGGTTTGGTTATTGACGGGCCAGTTAGAGACATAGAGTCGATACGTGAGCTAGATATTCCAGTTTATGCTCGATCTTTTTGTCCTTGCTCAGGAACAACAGTTCGATTGATGGACGAGCAAATTCCCATATTGTGTGGAGGGGTAGAAGTGAACCCTGGTGATGTTCTATTTGGAGACGATGATGGTATTCTCGTTGGTTCTGAAGCTGAACTGTTAAACGCAATAGAAAATGCATTGGCTATAGAGGACGCAGAGCGGGAGCTTTTAAGGCAAATGCATTCGGGAAAGCCTCTTGTTGAACTTCTGAATTTCAAAGAACACGTTGAAGCCCTAAAAACAGGTGTTGATAGCAGTCTGCAATTCAGACTTTAGCATCAAAACACTAGTTGGAATATTTTTATGGGACAGTCTAGTGAGTTTTCCTTGGATCTCCGACTGGAGAAAGAGAGTTTGTTTGTTTGCGAACTAGAATTGTGTGAACTACGAATGATAAATGACCAAAATTATCCCTGGTTTATTCTGGTGCCACGACTAAATAATGTTCGTGAGATTTATGAGTTGTCAGAATTCTCGAGAGGCGTACTTGAGCGAGAAATATTCTGTATATCGAAGGCTCTAGCTGGACACTTTAATGCATTCAAAACGAATATAGCTGCTCTTGGCAATCTTGTTGCACAGTTACACATCCACATTATAATCAGATATGAAACAGATAAGTCTTGGCCAGAGCCAGTCTGGGGGAAGTTTCCAGCTGCCCCTTACAGTCGAGCACAGGTGAAAGAAAGAGTGGAAACAGTTCGAAAACTTATAAATTCATAAATAAAGTTGGGCTATCATAAGATAGCTTGCCTACTTTCAATTGATAGCGGAGTAATGATATGAAAACGAGAGCTGCGGTAGCCGTCGAGGCAGGTAAACCATTGGAGATTATGGAGGTTGATCTTGAAGGGCCTCGCGATGGAGAGGTTTTAGTCGAGATAATGGCAACGGGTATCTGCCATACCGATGAGTTCACTCTTTCTGGGGCGGATCCTGAAGGGATGTTTCCTGCAATTCTAGGACATGAAGGAGCAGGGATAGTAAGAGAGATCGGGTCTAACGTGCGTGATTTAGAAGTTGGGGATCACGTTATCCCTCTCTACACTCCGGAGTGCAGAGTGTGCGAGTACTGCCTCAACCCCAAGACTAATCTTTGTCAGGCGATTCGTGTCACCCAAGGCCAAGGGTTGATGCCAGATGGTACTAGCCGTTTTTCTATCGGAGGAAAACCAATTCTTCATTATATGGGGACTTCTACTTTTTCTAACTTCACAGTAGTGCCAGAAATAGCATTAGCTAAAGTCGATAAGCGCGCACCTTTTGATAAGATTTGTTATATCGGTTGTGGAGTAACAACCGGTATTGGTGCCGTAATAAATACAGCTAAGGCTGAACCTGGCTGTCGAGCGGTTGTCTTCGGTCTTGGTGGGATAGGCCTTAATGTCCTTCAAGGACTTAAGATGATAGGGGCCAGCATGATTGTTGGTGTTGACATGAATAACGATAAAAAAGAATGGGGGGAAAAATTTGGAATGACTCATTTTGTGAACCCTTCTGAAATCACAGGTGACTTAGTTGGACATTTAGTGGAATTGACCGGCGGCGGTGCCGATTACTCCTTCGAGTGTATTGGCAACACTGATGTTATGAGACAGGCTCTTGAGTGCACCCACAAAGGATGGGGCGAGAGTATTATTATCGGAGTAGCGGGGGCTGGAAAGGAAATTAGTACCCGGCCATTTCAGTTGGTGACGGGTCGCAGCTGGCGCGGCACTGCTTTTGGAGGCGCTCGAGGCAGAACTGATGTTCCGAAGATTGTGGATTGGTACCTAGATGGGAAAATAGAGATTGATCCAATGATCACTCACACATTGAAATTAGAAGAGATAAACCGAGGGTTTGATCTTATGCATTCTGGCGAGAGTATACGCTCAGTGGTGGTTTATTGATGACTAGTATCAGTACAATTTCGACGACTAAGGCTTTTGAGGGAATTCAAGGTACTTATGAACATGAGTCTCATAGCACCGGGTGTAAGATGACTTTTTCTGTCTATATGCCACCTTCAGCTGAGCTAGCACCTGTTCCTGTGATCTGGTATCTATCCGGACTTACTTGCACGCATGCGAACGTGATGGATAAGGGCGAATATCGGCGTTTAGCGTCAGAGCTTGGGCTGGCGATAATTTGCCCAGATACAAGCCCCAGAGGAGAAAGTATCCCCGATGAATCGGACAACTGGCAGTTTGGAACTGGTGCGGCATTCTACCTTGATGCAACCCAAGCGCCGTATACGGACAACTACAACATGTATAGTTATGTTGTGAGTGAGTTGCCGAACCTGGTAGGCGAGCACTTTAATGTTGACCTGAAGAGGCAAGGAATCATGGGTCATTCTATGGGAGGACACGGTGCACTTACCATCGCACTCAAGAATGAAGGAGTATATAAAAGTTGTTCAGCATTCGCTCCAATAGTATCTCCTTCCACTTCAGTTTGGTCTGCGAATGCATTTGAGAAATTTTTAGGGAAGGATAGACTCGCGTGGGGCCAATATGATGCAGTAGAATTGATTTCGCTAGGGCATCGGTTTCCTGAATTCCTTGTCGATCAAGGTGATGCAGATGACTTTCTAGAAGAAGGCCTCAAGCCGTGGTTGTTAGAAGCTGCGTGCGCTGAGGCAGAGCTCAAATTAACTCTGAGGATGCAAGAAGGTTACGATCATTCGTACTCGTTCATTTCGACTTTTATGGATGACCATATTCGTTGGCATGGAGAGCGACTTTTAACTTCGTGATAACCACGATTATTCGTATTATAAATTCAAGGATAGTAATTTGTCTTTTTTAAAAACTGCACTCTTTTATATGATTGGCTCTGCAATCGGTGGTCCAATTGGGGGGCTTCTAGCAGCCATCGTGGGTTCCCAAATTTCTGCAAGGGCATCGACGTCAGGGAGACAATCTTTCAATTCGAATGAGCAGCAACAGGCTGCGTTTTTTGCGACCTTGTTTGCCTGTTTAGCCAAACTTGCCAAGTCGGACGGTCATATAAGCCAAGAAGAAATCGACAAGATTGATGTATATATGACCGAAAGATTTAAGTTTGGGCCTGAGCAGCGCGATTTTGCAAGAAAAGCTTTCAACCATGCAAAGAATGACACTGTAAGTTATGAAGACTACGCAACACAACTAGCCTCTTTATTAAAAACCAATAAAAATTCATTGGTAATGTTTTATGAATTGCTTTTTGAGTTAGCTATGGCTGATGGCGTTTTGGATAAGCAAGAGGCAGTGCTGCTAAAGAAAACAACTTCTATTTTCGGAATTGATCCAGATCTATTTGATAGGCTCAAACAACAATTTGCTGAAAGTACTTTCGATCCATATGTTGTCTTAGGAGTCGATAAAACAACGCCATTTACCGAAATTAAAAAAGCCTATCAACGCAAAAGAAAAGAGTTCCATCCCGACACTCTAATTTCTAAAGGACTTCCTGAGGAGCTACTAGCTAAAGCCCAAGAGAATTTTATCAGAGTCCAGGAGGCCTATAAAATATTAGAAAAAAAGAAGAATGGGTGATGTCAAAAGAAAATAATATTGAGAATCATTATTCCCATTCCTCGTTATTGGCTTCAATAAAAAAAGGGCTAGAAAAACAAGGGAAAAACCCCATTAACGTCACGTTAGATGATATTGCACCCATTGATGAGTTCCACATTGGCGGCAGACAGGCGAGCGTAGATTTTTTCTCACAACTTAATTTCGACAGTTCTATGAATGTTTTAGATTTAGGTTGTGGGCTAGGTGGTCCAGCACGTTTCGTTGCTCAAGAGTTCGGCTGTTCGGTGACAGGAATAGATTTAACTACTGATTATATAGATGCAGGCAATCAGCTTTCTGAATGGACTGGTTTAGAATCTAAGGTAAAACTACATCAAGGAAGCGCGCTGGATCTACCCTTCCAAGCAGGGTCTTTTGACGTAATATACATGATGCACGTTGGAATGAATATCCATGAAAAAGAGCGGCTTGCGAAAGAGGCTTTTCGCGTTTTGAAGCCTCGCGGCGTGTTCGGGATTTATGATGTTATGCGAATAGGAAAAGGCGATATCTTGTACCCAGTGCCTTGGGCAACTACTGATAAAACAAGTGCTTTGGAAAGACCAGAAGAGTACCAGGCATCTCTTAGCGCCGCAGGTTTTAGCGCTCTGTCTATTCGTGAAAGAGGTGCATTCGCCCGAGATTTTTTCGAACAAATGGCGCGAAAAATGGATAATATCGAGGGGCCTCCGCCACTGGGTTTGCATTTACTTATGGGAAGTAATGCTAAAGAGAAAGCTTCGAATGTCCTGTCTATGGTAAAACAAGGCTTGTTGGCGCCGGTTGAATTGATAGCGCAAAAAGATAGTTAGTTAATTAGTTAGTTCAGCTCTTCTTCTTGACGCCTATAGACAATGGCGCGCTTGTCGAAGAGATATAGGCGATTTTCAAACCATCTTCGGTTTTTAACAAAGCGTAGAAAGCAGTGAAATTTTGGATAACGTCTTTTTGGGCGCTCAGCCGGGTCCAGTGAACGTTGACGAAAGCCTTTGAGGAAGAAGAGTATAAAAGATCGAAACTTCTCATGACTGACTGATCCCAACCACTTTCCTTTAACTTGGGGAAATCGACTAATGGAGCCATCCCATCGTCAATAAATGTAACCATATTCCCAAGATGACGAGCATGTGGGATTAAAAAAGTGTCCTCATACCCTGAGACATCTTCATTATTAAATTTCTCGAGTAAATTCCCAAAATAGCTGCTGACCTCAGCTCTATTAATCGGGCTACCCGTTGCAGCGCCAGAAAATAGAACACTTATTATCAGTAATATTGTTAGGCGCACGAGATATCTCCTAGTTTCTTTTCAGGCATCTATAAATTAAGATTGAGTACTATATACTTGCGTTATCGTTTTTACGACCAAACGATGTATCGACTGTCAGTCTTGTGTTCTCTTAAGAGTAGAGAGTTGCATAAGCTATTTAAACCAAGGGGAAATGAAATGGCTAAGAAAGGGCAATTGTCTATCGATAAATTCCAAGCGACTATGCCGGTTACTAATGAGGCTGCTCAAAAGCCGCCATACTATTACCGAAATATGCGGATGATGTTTGTGACCTATAGAACGGACGAAGAAGCTGCATTGGCGTGGTTGCCGGAGGCGCTTGAACTCGATGAACCAGCGTTAGTCACAATTATTATTGCGCATTATGGATTTTCTACTTTTGGTCCCTATAACGAAGCGATGATGGCCATACGGGCCCGTTTGGATGGTGAAGTAGTGAGTTACTACCCCGCGCTTTTCACCGACAACGAGGCACCTTTAATTGGCGGCAGAGAAATATGGGGTTGGCCAAAAAAATTAGCCAAAATTTCAATTAGCGATCAAAGTGAAGTCATGATGGGTATAGTAGAGCGACCCACCAGTAATCGATTGCTTACAGCAACCATGCGCAATGTTACTCCCGTTGCACCTGAAGACTTTCCTACGACAAATAATGTTTCTCTGAAAGTCATCCCTTGTGCTACCGAATCTAAAAAGCCTGCTTTAGCACAGTTGATTGGCAGCAATTTAGACTTAGTGCCTCATGTTGGCAGTAACGGAGTAGCAGATCTTTGGACAGGTCCGGGCTCAGTATGCTTTGATGCTCCATCCGAGATAGACCCATGGTATAAGCTTCCTGTAAAAGAAATTGTAGGATGTTATTCAGGAACTTTTGATGCAGTGTTAGGTCATGGTCGGATACTGAAAGAATTGTAGGAGTAACGCTGGCTTTTGAAGCTATTTATTGATAAATCGCTGCGCAGTGTTTTTTAACATTTTTGCCCAAAGCCTCGGGCCGTTAATCTGCGTTTAGTGGCTGACAATATATTTTCATTTTTTGAGAATAATCTGTACTACTAGACGATCTTTTTTTCGATTAAAGATAGTGCTTGCGCATTCAAGTAGATGCATTGACCAGCCATATTTCTTTTTACATGCGGCCACAACCTGCGAGAGTAGTCGGTGATCCTCTGAGAGGAATGCGCTAGCTTCAATCCAATCGCCGAGCGGCTTGCCTTTGAAATCGCAAGGGCAGAGTTGTACGGTGCTATTATTTCTAATTCGTTTTACCTTACCACTTAACCTATTAGTGAAAGCGTAAAAAGTGTTTGAGTCGCTCGCCAATGAAATCCACCAGACTGGAGTTTCTACCTTACTAAGGTCTCGCTTAAAAGTTTTTAAATTAATATATTTATTGTGTTCTAACATATGTTCATACTAGTTAAGATAGCCTTGCACGTATACAGAGATTTTTAGGAATTAAATAATGAAAAAGTACCAGATTATATCTGATAGAGGGATAGATGATCTTCAGCTGGTTGAAGCAGACATCCCCTCTGTTGGCGAACTAGATGTTTTAGTTAGAATGAAAGCCTCCTCCATTAACTACCGAGACTTGGCGACGATAGAAAACCCTACCCCTAGAAATATCAGCTTTCCGCTCGTTCCTAATTCCGATGGTGTGGGTGAGGTGATTGAAGTAGGAAGCAAGGTGACTAGAGTCGCAATTGGTGACCGTGTTTGTGGTATTTTTTTTCAGTCATGGGTGGACGGTGAGATCACCAGTACTGATATGGCTAATGCGCTGGGCGGAACTATTGATGGGGTTCTATCTGAGTATCGAAAATTTGATGAGAAAGGTGTAGTGAAAGTCCCTGAACATTTGACAGATATCGAAGCATCCACTCTTCCTTGTGCTGGGGTGACTGCTTGGAATAGCTTGGTTGAAAAAGGCTCTGTGAAACCGGGTAGTAGCGTTTTACTGTTAGGCACGGGTGGTGTTTCTATCATGGCGCTTCAGATTTGTCAGATGCTTGGCGTCAAAGCTATCTTAACCTCATCGAGTGATGAAAAATTAATAAGAGCCAAGGCATTAGGCGCCTGGCAAGTTATAAATTATAAAAGAGAACCCAACTGGGATCTTCAAGTATTAGAAATGACTGATGGTATCGGAGTTGACCATGTTGTCGAAGTAGGTGGTGCAGGAACCTTGTCAAAGTCTATTAACTCCGTTCGCATCGCTGGTTCCATAGGATTAATAGGTATTTTGACAGGAGGCGCGATCGACCCGACTTCAATACTAAGGAAGTCACTTCATGTGCATGGAATTTATGTAGGGCATCGCCGAATGTTTGAAGATATGAACAGAGCGATTTCAGCTCATAAAATGAGGCCGGTAATTGATCACTGCTACTCTATCGATACTGCCAGAGAAGCATACCATGCGATGAGAGCGGCGAAACATTTTGGAAAATTGGCTATTACACTTTGACCAGTGGTTAATGTGATCGAAAAATGGTGTTTTTGAGGGCGGGCCAAAATTTGGGGAGCTGACCTAACTAGTTCTATATGGCTTTGAGTTATTATTAATCGCATTTTCTAGGTAGGAGGATTGTTAAGACATGTCGCATACAGTTTCACTTTATGGCTCTGGTGGTGCGCGCTCCGCAAGGTGCCGCTGGGTTCTTAAAGAGCTCCAGTTGGAATATGAATATATAGAGGAGCCCGGGTTGATAGGCAGTGAAAAACTTCGTCAACTCCATCCCCAGTCGAAAATTCCTGCTGCTGTAATTAATGGCGCTGTATTATTTGAATCATCCGCTATATGCAGCTATCTTTGTGACCTGAAGCCTGAATCAAGCTTAATTCCTTTACCTGGAACCCTACAAAGGGGGTTGCATGATCAATGGATATCCTTTGCGCAGTCTGAGGTTGAAGCATACTTGTGGAGTAATGTTAAACATAGGAGCTTATATCCCGAAGAGCGCAGAGTCCCCGATGTTATTGAACAAAATAATATCGAGATCCACTCAGGGCTTAAAGTTTTAAATGCTGCTCTGTCCAAATCTGATTATATTTTAGGCGATGAATTTCAGGTTACAGATATTATTTTAGGATGGACGCTCAATTGGGCAAGACGTTTGGGGGTGATGAATGACTACCCCAGACTCATATCCTATAACAAGAGTCTTTTGAAAAGGAAGCATTGCGTCCTCAATCCGGAATAATGTGATGAGGGTTGAATTTTTATTTTTGGGATTGCTATGAGTGATACCTGTCTGGCTTCTGATCGAATTTGGATGAAAGAAGCAATAGCGATGGCTAAAATTGCGGCTGAGATTAATGAAGTTCCTGTCGGAGCTGTTATGGTCGCGGATAATGAAGTTATCAGTAGATCGCACAACGCAACGATTCGAGATAATGATCCCACTGGGCATGCTGAAGTGATAGCTATCAGAAGAGCTGCTGATGCTTTGGGCAATTACCGTATGCCTGGCGCGACTCTTTATGTGACGTTAGAGCCCTGTGCAATGTGTGCAGGAGCAATAATTCAAGCCCGTGTTTCGCGAGTTGTTTTTGGTGCTTATGATAAGCGATATGGCGCTGTAGAAAGCGGTGTTGATGTGCTTTGTCATCCTGCGATGAATCATCATGCCCAATATACTGGTGGGGTAGAAATGCTAGAATGTTCTCAAATCTTGTCATCATTTTTCAAGTCACGTCGTTGAGGTTGTGTAATGGGTAAATTTGAAAGTTTGGAAGAATCTATTAAGGAGCAATCTGAAGATTTCGGTCAAATGCTACTCGAAAGAGGCTGGCGTTTTGCTACGGCTGAGTCCTGTACCGGTGGGTGGATAGCCAAAGCACTTACCTCGGTTATAGGTAGTTCCGGTTGGTTTGAGGCGGGGCTGGTGACCTACTCTAATGAGGCAAAAATTAATTTCTTGTCTGTTTCTCCTATGACAATTGAAAAACATGGGGCAGTGAGCTCTGAGACAGCAAAAGAGATGGTAGAAGGGCTTCTGAGAGCTACCGGAGTGGATATTGGTGTTTCTGTGACTGGTATAGCCGGACCTACAGGTGGGACTGCAAGTAAGCCAGTTGGGACAGTTTGGTTCGGTTTTTCGGCTTTAGGACAAGAAACAGTAACGACTTGTCTGCAAATTGATGGAAGCAGGGATGTTGTGCGGGCGAAGGCTGTCAATTTTAGTCTGGCGACGCTTATAAAGATGCTTTCCTAGAAAATGTATAGATTTAACTACGAATTTGATGAACCCTTTAGTTCAATTGTGCAATAATTTGACTAACAGCGTATAAAAATACTGAGAGAGTAACTCTCAACATAACAGAGGCATATTGAGCATGAATGATAATAAGGAAAAAGCCTTAGGGGCCGCATTGGCGCAAATCGAAAAGCAGTTTGGGACCGGCTCAATAATGCGATTGGGAGATGAGGGTGCACTGCCTGATATTGAGGTCGTTTCAACTGGATCTTTGAGCCTTGATACCGCTCTTGGTGTAGGGGGCTTGCCAAGGGGTAGAGTTGTAGAGATTTATGGTCCTGAATCATCCGGGAAGACTACTTTGACGCTTCATGTGATAGCCGAAATGCAAAAAATCGGTGGTACTGCTGCATTTGTAGATGCAGAGCACGCGTTAGATCCTCAGTATGCAGCTAAACTAGGTGTCAACACAGACAGTCTATTAGTCTCTCAGCCAGACACTGGTGAGCAGGCGCTTGAGATCACTGATATGTTGGTGCGCTCCAGTGCGGTAGATATTGTTGTCATTGACTCCGTGGCTGCACTTACCCCGAAAGCAGAGATTGAGGGCGACATGGGCGATCACCATGTGGGGCTTCAGGCGAGATTAATGTCTCAAGCACTCCGTAAGCTTACGTCTAATATAAAACGCTCGAATACACTAGTTATCTTTATCAATCAGATCCGTATGAAAATTGGTGTGATGTTTGGCAGCCCAGAAACTACAACTGGAGGAAATGCGCTTAAGTTCTACTCCTCTGTACGGCTAGATATTCGCCGGATTGGTGCTATCAAACGAGGTGATGAAATTGTTGGAAACGAGACACGTGTAAAGGTGGTGAAAAATAAGGTTGCGCCACCGTTCAAACAGGCACTTTTTGATATCCTTTACAACGAAGGGATCTCTTTGGAGAGTGAGCTAATAGAGCTTGGTGTAGCGCATGGTTTTATGGAGAAAACAGGTGCTTGGTACAGCTATAACGGAGAACGGTTAGGGCAAGGTAAAGAAAATGTGCGACAGTTTTTAAAAGCTAACCCCGCTATTAAAGAATCAATTGAAGCATCCGTGCGAGAAATAATAATACCCGAGAAGCCTACCAAGAAAGTCTCTGAGGAGGTAGAAGCTGATTGATGCGTCCACCAAGACAGCTCGAAACTGTGCGTTGGGTATATTGTCTCGGCGGGAGCATAGTCGTATAGAGTTGAGGACTAAGCTCCTTGCTAAAGAGTTTTCAGTTGAGCAGGTCGATAATGCTCTGGATGTACTTGCACACGAAGGGTTGCAAAATGATCAAAGGTTTGCAGAGTCTTATATACGTTTTCGGAGTAGGCGTGGCTTTGGCGTGAGGCGCTTGCTTCAGGAGCTGGAACAACGAGGAGTATCAGCTTCGATCGCCAATCAGGCCGTAGCGGGTTCGGACGTTGATTTTTATCAGGTTGCTGAGGCTGCCTGTAAAAAAAAGTTTTCTCGAAAAGCTGCAACTATTTTAGAGAAATCTAAGCAAGTGAGGTTCATGCAATATAGAGGTTTTTATAATGAAGAAGTTAACCAGGCAATTAGTATGTTGAGTGATGATGAAAACATCTGAGATCCGCCAAGTATTTCTAGATTATTTCAAGGATGAGTCTCACCAGCTTATTGAAAGCAGCTCACTTGTTCCCACTAACGATTCCACCTTGCTTTTCACGAATGCAGGTATGGTTCAATTCAAAGATGTTTTTCTTGGGCTAGAAGATCTTGGATATAAGCGCGCGACGTCGTCTCAACGATGTGTCCGAGCTGGAGGGAAGCATAATGATCTAGATAATGTCGGTTATACGGCACGGCATCACACCTTCTTTGAAATGCTCGGAAATTTTAGCTTTGGAGATTATTTTAAGAAAGAGGCAATAGCTTTTGCCTGGGACATGCTTACGAACAAGTTTGGCTTGCCTCCGGAGCGTTTATGGATAACAGTTTATGAAGATGACCAAGAAGCATCTAATATCTGGCTAGAAGATATTGGGGTAGATCCCGCTAGGTTCTCAAAATGTGGAGAGAAAGATAATTTTTGGACCATGGGGGAGACGGGGCCATGCGGACCATGTTCTGAGATTTTTTATGACCATGGGATTGAGATTCCTGGTGGACCACCCGGTAGTCCTGAAGAAGATGGCGATCGTTATGTCGAAATATGGAATCTTGTTTTCATGCAGTACGAGAGGTCTACGTCGGGAGATCTGACACCCATTCCTAGGCCTTCTGTCGATACTGGTATGGGTTTAGAGCGCCTGGCAGCGGTACTTCAAGGGGTGCACAGTAACTACGACATTGATTTATTTAAGAATCTGATTTCAGCAGTAAGAGTTGAGTGTCCCCTTGATGAGCCAGATATTTCTTCTCTGAGAGTCATCGCGGATCATATTCGCTCAAGTGTTTTCCTTTGCTTAGACGGGATTAGTCCTACCAATGAAGGACGTGGCTATGTATTAAGGCGAATCATTCGTCGCGCTCTGAGGCATGGTCATAAAATAGGAATTACAGAGCCTTTTTTTCATAACTTAGTAAGTGCTCTTGCCGACGAGATGGGAGATGCATACCCTGAGTTACGCCTGCGCGCTGGGGAGATTGGAGATACTTTAAAAGCTGAAGAATTACGTTTTGCCGAAACCTTAGCACAAGGTATGAGTATTCTAGAAACAGCTATTTCTAAGCTTAAAAGCTCGATGATCCCTGGGGATGTTATTTTTCGTTTGTATGATACCTATGGATTCCCATATGACCTGACCGCAGATATTGCTCGTGAGAGAGACCTTGTGCTAGATTCTGAAGGTTTTGATGTTGCAATGGCACAGCAAAAACAAAGAGCGCGCGAAGGTAGTCAGTTTAGAGGTAATCCAACTGAAGCAAATATCCGGGTCGGAGATCTTGCTGAGATTGGTAGCCAGCAGCTATTTTATGGTTACGACCAACTATCAGCGAAAGCAAAGGTTGTTGGGTTATTCAAAGGCGATGAGCCAGTTTTAGAAGTTAAAGCTGAAGTGGATGCGACGGTCATACTCGATGGCACACCATTTTATGCCGAATCTGGAGGACAGGTTGGAGATACTGGTCAACTAGTTATTAATGGAGTCGCTGCTTTCGAGGTTAAAGACACCCGGAAACGCGCTGGAATCTTTTTGCATTCTGGAAGAGTGTCCAAGGGGAAAATTTGTATTGGTGATTCTTTAGAAGCTGTGGTCGACGTTAAAAAGAGAAAATCTATTCGGAGCAATCATTCATCGACGCACTTATTGCATGCGGCATTACGCGAATTGCTCGGTGCCCATATTGAGCAGAAAGGTTCTTTGGTCGATGATATGCGATTGAGATTCGACTTTTCTCATCCGAAGCCATTAACTAAAGAAAAAATCGCTGAAATTGAGCATCTTGTTAATCAAAAAATACGTGACAATTACGAAATTATTTCTGAGGTAGTGCCATATGCAGAGGCGATCAAAAATGGTGCAATGGCGTTGTTTGGTGAAAAGTATGGGAATCAAGTTAGAGTACTATCTATGGGAAACTTTTCTACAGAGCTTTGTGGCGGGACGCATGCTTTAAGGACGGGTGATATTGGTGGGCTAAAAATCGTGTCTGAGTCTGGGGTTGCCTCTGGGGTAAGACGAATTGAATGCATAACGGGTGAAGCTTTGACTTCATACTTAGTCGAGTTTGACTCTAGTCAGTTGAGAATTAGTGCTTTGGTGAAATCGAGTGTGCCAGAGATAGAAAACAAAGTTGGGCAGATTCTTGAGAGAAATCGGATTCTCGAAAAGGAAGCTCAAAGTTTAAGATCTAAATTAGCAGGACAATCGAGAGCTGATTTGGCGGATAATGCTATTTTCGTCAACGGAGTTTTTGTCGTAGCTCATTTAATTGACGGGGCAGATTTAGAGACCTTGAGAAGCGCTTGTGATGATCTTAAATCAAACCATGACAAGTGTGTGGTCATTCTAGCATCAGTAGAAAATACGAAAATACACCTAATAGCGGGAGTCAGCAAAGCTTTTACTAAGGTTATAAAAGCTGGCGAACTTGTCAATTTTGTAGCGGCTCAAGTTGGAGGAAAAGGCGGCGGTCGTCCTGATATGGCTCAGGCTGGAGGCACCAACATTGATGCCTTACCTGGCGCTCTAGCATCCGTAGAGAGCTGGGTTAAGAAAAAAACTTCATAAACCGTTATAGTGTCCGCCCCATCTTGGGGTGTTCGATACATACTTTAACTAACTAAATGGCGAGTTGTAACTCATGAGTCTCATAGTGCAGAAATTTGGTGGCACGTCGGTTGGCGATGCTGAAAGGATTAAAAATGTTGCTAGTCGCATAGCCAAGTCTTGTGCTGACGGAAATACTATTGTCGTAGTTCTATCTGCTATGAGCGGCGAGACAGACCGATTACTGTCTTTGGCAAAGTCTATCGTCTCCGATCCGCGTGGGAGAGAAACTGATGTGCTCCTCTCCACTGGAGAGCAAGTTTCCATAGCTTTACTGTCTATGGCGTTAGAAGAGCTTGGCGTACCAGCAGTCTCTTTTACAGGGCCCCAAGTAAAAATCTTGACGGATAATGTATACAATAAAGCTAGAATTGAAGACATAGATTCTACTCGTCTTCGCGCAACATTAGATGATGGAAAAGTGGCAGTAGTCGCCGGCTTCCAAGGTGTCGATTCAGAGGGGAACATCACTACTCTTGGGCGAGGAGGATCTGACACTACAGCAGTGGCATTAGCTGCGGCATTAGAAGCAGATGAATGCCAGATCTATACTGATGTCGATGGTGTTTATACGACAGATCCTAGAATCGTACCAGAGGCGAGAAGACTGAGCCAGGTCACATATGAAGAAATGCTTGAGATGGCAAGCCTTGGGGCAAAAGTTCTGCAAATCAGAGCGGTTGAATTTGCAAGCAAATATAAAGTTAAGCTTCGCGTACTATCATCGTTTTGCGATGGCATAGGGACCTTAATAACTACGGAGGAAAATATCATGGAAGAAGCGTTGATTTCTGGGGTCACTTTGAATCGGAATGAAGCTCAAGTAATGATGGTGGGTGTGCCAGATAGACCTGGTGTCGCCAGTAGTATTTTGGGCCCGGTTGCGGATGCTAATATTGAAGTTGATATGATAGTTCAAAATAGCGCTGCCGATGGAGCAACAGACTTTACATTCACAGTCAGTCGTGATGATTACGATCTTACCCTAAGGATCCTTAATGAAATCGCCGAGACTTTGAGTGCTCGTGAAGTCCGTGGAGACAGGAATATAGTAAAACTATCTATAGTCGGTGTTGGGATGCGCTCTCATGCAGGCATAGCTAGTCGAATGTTTAAGGCTCTCTCAAAAGAAAACATAAATATATTGATGATCTCTACCTCCGAAATAAAAATTTCTATTGTAGTGGACCAAAAGTATTCAGAGTTAGGTGTCAGAGTGTTGCATAGTGAGTTTGGTTTGAGTGAGGCATCTGGCGCGAAGTGAATTTTCTCTTTTGTCTAAGTTCTTGGTTAAAGACTAATTACTAGACAATGAAAATTATTTTTGTATGCTTTTTGTTCTTGTTTTTTTTACCACACTCCGGGTTTTCAAAAGATCTAGCTGGCAACCAGAAAAATCCCTGGCACCATTGGGAGGGGAAGTTTAGAAATCCTCCAAATAGTATCTCAAGAGAGGTTTCGGTTTTCGACCGGTTGAAGTTTTTTTCGTCACTTTTACTTGCGCGTAATCGTTCCCTGGAAGTTGGGGCATTAGAGGAGCATGTTTTAGGAAGTGAAGAGGCTTTATCGCAGCTTGCGGCATCTGCAAAGTCTAATTCAATCACTTGGATAGGGCACTCGACTTTTCTAGTGAGACTTAATGGGTTAACTATACTTACCGATCCTATCTTTTCAGATCGTGCATCCCCCTTATCTTTTGCTGGGCCTAAGAGAAGAGCCCTGCTAAATATCAATATAAAGAATTTGCCATTAATAGATGTTGTTATAGTTTCACATGCTCATTACGACCATTTAGACACTAAAACTTTAGATGCTTTGCCTGGGAAAGAAAGTATCACAGCTGTTGTGCCTTTAGGTCTTGGAAAATTCTTCAGAGACCGCGGCTTCATTGATGTGCGGGAAGTGGATTGGTATGACGAAGTCACGATTGACGCACTTAAAGTCACAGCCTATCCAGCAGTTCATTGGTCTAACCGTACACCGTTTGACGTCAATGAAACGCTCTGGATGTCTTATGGCTTCAGTAGTGGGGGCACTTCTATTTTTCATACTGGCGATACAGATATACATGAGGCTGTATTTTCAGAGATTGGCGAACATATGTCTAAAAATCACGATGGGTGTGATATCGGTTTGATGAGTATTGGTGCATATTCCCCTGAGTCTTTTATGAAAGGGGCTCATATGACCCCTGAATCTGGTGTCAAACTAGGTCGTCAAATAGGTTGCTCCCAGCTAATCCCTATGCATTGGGGAACTTTTAGACTATCGCTAGAACCATTTTTTGAGCCACGTAATCGTTTTCAAAAAGCTGCGGGATCGCAAGCACATGCCATGCGAATCGGGGAAACACTTCTAATAGACAAGTGAGCCTTAGTGCCGTGACCTGCCTAATGGCTTGTTAAAAGCACAATCTGTCTACATAGCTACTGCGCTGCAACCACTATTTCTATTAGGTTAGGAGCATTCGATCTGATTGCTTTTTCTACAGTAGAGCTAATATCAGTTACACATGTAACTCTCTGAGACTTGATGCCCATCGACTTTGCGAGCGCTAGGAAATCAATCGGAGGGTCGGTCATATCCATTGCAATGAATTTTTCAGTCTGAGCTGAAGCGTAGTCTTTCTGGGAACGCATGAAATTTTTCAGAATATTATATTCACGATTATTGATAATAATGAAAGTTACAGGAAGTTTTTCATAGGCCGCTGTCCAAAGCGCCTGTGGAGAATACATTGCCGCACCATCTCCGACTATCGATACCACCGGTTTACGCCCGATACCAAGAGAGAAACCTATCGCAGCCGGCATACCCCACCCTAATGCACCGCCTCTATTCAGGGAGTATTGTTTTGAATGATCGTTATCTAAAAATTTCCGGAGATCTATGGCAGTAGCCAATGCTTCGTCGATGATCGGGGTTTTTCCAATACCGGATGCCAGTTCCCTGGCAGCTACCATTGGGTGAATTGGTGACTGATTAGCCAGTTCATCGGCTTTTTTATGCAAGCTTTCTTTTCGATCATAAAATGATTTTTCTGCCGATCGTCTTTGAGCTTCATATTGTTTGAAATTAGTACTGAGTGACTTAGCTAGTAGTCCATTTAGTTCTTTGACTGAGTACTCAATATCGCCGACTAAAGATAACTTTGATGGGTAGCTTCTACCCAGGTCCCGACCATCAGATGAGAGCTGAAATAGTTCACACCCAGAGGGTAATGGAGATGTATCTGAAAATAAAATTGTAATGAAAGATTTACCACCAAATGCCAGTATGCAATCAAAACCCTTCATTTCCTTAGCTATTCCATCTGCATTGGTTGGAAGGTTTCCTTGCCAAAGGTAGTGGCTAGTAGGATATGGAATATGGGCTGGCCATGATGAGCCAAATACAGGAGCTGCCAGAATTTCAGCTAGAGTAACTACTTCCTTATAGGCGTCGTTTTCTGAAATTTCGTCTCCCGCCACAATAGCTATCTTCCCTGGTGCGAACACAGACAATTCTGTTGCCAATTCCTTCAAAGAATGTGCTATCGGACGCCTATCTACGTGTGAAATATTCTGTACTTTGACACTGCACTTCGCTTCCATGACATTCATGGGTAACGATAGAAAAACTGCTCCAGAAGGAGTTGCTACTGAGTCTTGGAATGCTCTGTGTATCAAAACAGGAAGTTGCTCTGGGGAACCGACTTCTGCGGCCCACTTGCATATCGGTTTTGCAATGGAGACCAAGTCACCTTGCAGCAAAGGGTCATATATTGAATGACGAGTGTCTTGTTGGCCTGCTGTGACTATCAACGGTGTCCCGGTAGTGAGAGCGTTCAAGAGATTCCCTGCACCATTCCCAAACCCACCGGCGGTATGGAGGTTGATTACGCCTGGTTTGCCTGATGCCTGGGCATATCCATCGGCCATAGCAACTACACTGGCTTCTTGCAGTCCCCAAACATAATGAATCTTGGGATGGTCTAGTAATGCGTCGATTAAAGGGAGTTCAGTGGTGCCAGGGTTCCCAAAAATATATTCTGCACCTTCGCTCTCAAGGATTTCAAGAAAAATTTCTGCGCCACTGCGCTTTGCTTGTGTACCCATGCTGATCTCTTTTTCTATCGATTTTATAAACAGTATAATACACTATGTAAATGGATATTTATTGACTCTGGCGCCTGTTTTTTTTTGATTAAATAGTAAATTATCCTTTATATATTGTATTTTGTAGCATATGTTCTATCATGTAACAAAAATTAGTACTGGATAAGCATATGGATAAAATTGATCACAAAATTTTAAGCGCGCTGCACCATGATGCGCGGATAACTAACCTGGCCTTAGCTGAAAAGGTCTGCTTATCCACGAGTCCTTGCTCGGCAAGAGTCAGGCGCCTCGAAAAAGACGGGGTTATTGAGAAGTATGTCACCATATATGATCGCCAGAGTATTGGGGTACCTGATACTGCCATCATTGAATTTATGTTTGAGAGTCAGGACGAAGAGAGCTTCAAAATATTTGAAGATAAAATCGCGACCATGCCTGAGGTAATCGAGGCGCACCTTACTACGGGAGAATATGATTGCTTCATGAAAGTCGCAGTAGCGGGAACAAAAGGATATGAAGAATTTCTGATTAATAAGCTATGGAAGATTGAAGGTATAAAGAATACTCGATCGAGCCTTACCCTGAGATGCTTCAAACAGAGTTACTCTCCCGGCCCTTAAGGTCTCAAGTTATACGAATGCAAATTGTTCATCGGCAGTTGCGACATACGCCTCTTCGACACCCAACTCCTTGCGGACAATATTAGTTCCCATAACGAGTGACACACACTTGTAGAAAGCAATCCTTCTTGATAACCCTTCTCTTCCAAAGCCGCAGTCCGCGGTAATGACTAGCCTGTCTTGCGGGATATATTCTAATGCCCGCCTAATAGTGTCGGCAACCATTTCAGGTGTTTCTACTGTGGTTCTTGTGTGATCTACAACTCCAATTCCGATTTTTTTATTGTATTTATTCCAATCGATGTTTTTGAATAACTTTGCATCTCGAGCTTGATTACTGGCGCACTCAATATCGAGAACATCACAATTCATTTCCATAAAATAAGGCAGGGCTCGTTCGTAACTGGGTCGTTCCCAGTAGAAGCTTTGTTGATTAGGATTGCCCCAGCAAGTATGTGCCCAAATTTCAGTGTTGACATTTTTTGTTTGTCGGTTGAACGCAGTTGTGTAAAATTCTAGGTCTTTATCAGTACATGGTGGTTCCATTTGGCAATTAAAGTGATGCACTGGCTCTTCTATTTGAATAACTGGGCAACCAGCATCAGCTAAGGCGATATATTCTTCATTCATGACAGCTGCGATATCCATGATCATCGCTTGATCTGTTTTGTAGTGATCGTTCCACAACATCATAGGTAAACATGTTGCGCAGATATTTCCAAATTTAACCGGTTTCCGGGTCATTTTTTGGGCGGTTTTCCAGAGGTCAACAAAATGTAATTCTCCGTGTGTGATGTCCTCAGTCACGCTGGGTGGGTGCCAGCTTTCTTGTACTTCGTAAAGTATATGGCCGGGTTTCATACCGCCATAGTCAAGAAAATGGGATGAATTTGAGAACCCTGAGATACCGTTTAGGCGCTCTATCGTGTAGAAAAACCATGATCTCCCGCCTACTTCCAAGTCATTTCGAGAGTCTCCATCGACGAAGATATCCAGGCCAGCTTGTTCTTGCTCGCCAATGTAACATCTTACGGTGTCGAGGTATTGTTCTCTATATTTTGAGTCGCTCATGGCGACTTTGAATGGCCTGCCGTTTAAGTTTTCGGTAAACCAAGTGGGTTTTGGAAACGAACCTATCATAGATGTAGGCAGGATCTTGTCCTTTGTAGCAACAAACATAAGCCTTCCCCTCTTATTATTGTATTTTCTTACCATACGTAAAAACTTTTGAAAAATAAAGAACCGTTGTTCTACTTTTGGAAAAAAAAGATAGTGATAAAGTTATTTACTTTGATAGTCTATTAGGAGAGATTAATATCTGATAGATGAGAAATTAAGTAGAAATAATAAAGGAGAGAGCGATGGGGAGCCAAGAGCACGTTGAACTAGAGGCGGCCAGTTTGGACGAGATCAGAGGGTTAGGTTTTGACCCAGAGCGGCTGGCTCGCGTTAAGGAGAAAATACTTTCGGACATTAACGAAGAAAAATGTCACGGCGTATCTATGATCGCCGCGCGCCGAGGCAAGGTAGTTCTGGGTATTACCGAAGGGTATGCTGATCGGGAAAACGATAAGGCACTAGCTACGGACTCGGTTTTTGTGACGATGTCAGTTGCCAAGCAGTTTACGAATGTACTTGCTCTGTCGCTTGTGGAGAAAGGTTTTTTGAAGTTGCACGCTCCTGTGGCGGAAGTCATTCCGGAATTCGCTACATTGGGGAAAGAGAAAGTTAACCTTTATCATTTGCTAACGCACACTAGTGGTCTACTTTCAGCAGTCCCTGCTGTGGCGCCTGATGTTTTGATGAATATTGAAAGACTTACTGCATTTGCATGTGGACTTCCGCTCGAGTCTCAGCCAGGGGAGAGAGTTAATTATTCGATTTTATTAGGACACACTGTTATTGCTGCGATGTGTTTGAAAGTTGCTGGTAATGGGCGTACGTATGCACAAATGTTGTCTGAGGAAATATTTGATCCGTTAGGTATGGTTAGTACCAGTCTTGGTCCGAGGGCGGATTTAATGGATAGGCTCTGCCCTGTAAAAGTATCTTATAAAGATATTCCTGCCCTGTTACCTCCTGAGGCTGTTGAAGGAATAGGGTCGCTCTTGACTATGCCAGGATGTGAGTTGCCGGGGGCTGGTTGTATAACCACAGTTCAAGACGTTCACCGGTTTGCTGAGATGCTTAGGCGAGGCGGAGCATTGGGTGATGCACGAATATTATCACCAGGCATGTTGGATTTTTGTACTAGGAATCATACTGGGGAAAAGAGAAACATTTTGTTTGATATGTGGACTGGTACCAGGGACTGGCTATCGTATCCCGCGAATATTGGGGTCGGATTTTTCATGCGAGGGGAAGGAGATATTCCTGGTTTATTCAGTGTGATGAACTCTCCTCGAACTTATGGTGGCTTTGGAGCTGGCTCAACTGGTTTTACTGTGGATCCTGAACGTGACATAACCCTGACTTTTTTGTCAACCGGTCTGATGGAGGATAGCTACCATTTCGAGAGAATTGGTGTTATCGCAACGCTTTTACTGGCGGCTCTCATAGAGTAAGCACCTCACCGGTAGTAAAGCTTTGGGCTCGATTATGAACTACTCATTCGAGTGGATACGACCTTGAACAATGTCCGTTTCATTAAAATCGACGAATAGTCGTTGGGAATGGTATAATTTCTGGCTTGCTCATTACACTTGGAGAGGTGGCCGAGCGGCTGAAGGCGCTCCCCTGCTAAGGGAGTATGGGTCAAAAGCCCATCGAGGGTTCGAATCCCTCTCTCTCCGCCATATATCTCAGCTAATACTCCTTTTTACATAAGAGTATCTGATGGGGACTGTACCTGTAGGTTACAGTTTGACTTTGAAAAAGAGCTTCTGTATCCACAGAAGTCTTCAGTCATAAAATAACACTGGCTTTGAACTTATCTGGCATTAAGTTGTCATCACCGGATGAGAGTGCTGAAAAATATGCTTGCCCAGAAGTCAAATTAATGAGAGTTTTAAACCTCCAGTTACATAGTCTGAAACGGTCAAAATTCTTTGCAGGAGTTACCATGAAACGGGTTGTAAAAAGAATACGATGGCTAGCTTTTATTACACTATCGCTGGGTGTTCTCGCGTGTTCGGACAAGAGCGATGTTGCCAATATCTCAATGTCTGAAGAGCCTGTAGTCGATCGAATATTTCTGGATGTCTATAAAAGCCCAACTTGTACATGTTGTGATAAATGGGTCACATATGTCGAAGCTGCAGGCTTTGAAGTAGCCGTGCATCAGCCCACTGATTTAAACAAGCTAAAGGTTAATAAGAAAATTTTACCTCGTTACCAGTCCTGCCATACGTCGGTTTCTAAAGATGGCTATGTCTTTGAAGGTCATGTCCCGGCCAATGTTATTCAGAGATTTATCGCCAATCCACCCTCTGATGCTATTGGCTTAGCAGTGCCGGGTATGCCTGTTGGTAGTCCAGGGATGGAGATAGGTAATCGCCATGATGCATACGATGTACTGGTATTGAGGAAGAATGGTGGGAGCGAAGTTTTCGAGCATATTGATAGGGTACACTAATCTAGTGTTTGACTACGGTAGATAAGTTGTCAAAGATACTTGGAATCTAAATACGGAGATAAACACGTCAGGTGGCCGCTATTTTTTCTGCTAAAAAGAATAAGTTAAACTATTAGGTCGGACTCGACTATTTACAAGTGTGGGTTAAATTTGATGGCTTTGATTTTAGGTAGATAACGAGCTAAACAGATGAATGCTATAGCCGTTTTTTTGGGAATGTGCGCAAATAAAAGATTAAATCGATTATTTGAGGTTAAACACTGATGATTGTTCAGTCAGCGAAAGATAATCAAACACATCTAGTTATGACAATGGATCAACACACGTCTTTTGCTGCTCAGTTGGCGGGATGTTTTGGAAATGAGCAGTTTGAATCCGTAAGCCCGCGAGAACAGATGTTATACGTAATTAGACACCATGATGCGGGATGGCGTCTTTTGGATGATTTAGTTCTGCGAGATAATAATACTGGGTTGCCTTACAACTTGGGCCAGACTCCTTTCGGAAAAATAATTAAGACCAGTCAGTTATCCCCGGATTTTAATGGTGAGACTCATCCATATTGTGAGCTAATTTCCAGCATGCATAGTTTGGGGCTTTATAATGGGCGTTATGGAATGTCTGATAAAGTATTGCTAGATATTCTGGGCGATGATAACCGAGAGTTGGCGGATACTGTCTTACTTAAAGAGAAGAGTAGGCAGGCTCTCTTAAAAAACCTGCTGATAAAAGATTCTGAGACGGCTGGATGGATTGAAGACAAAAATCTTCTTCAGAACTACAAGCAACTCCAATTCTTTGACACATTAGCTCTTTATTTTAATTGCTCTTCGGAAGAATCAAGAGAGAGTATTTCTTTTTCTCATGTGCCAGAAAGCAGGGTGAAAGATGTTACTGTGAACCTTCAGCCGATTGGTCTGAATCAATATGAATTAAGACCTTACCCTTTTAATAAGAGCCGTATAGAGTTGTTTTTTTATGGGCGCTATATGAGCCCTACCAAAGATGAAGATTCATTGCGAAAAATTTGGCAAGCAACTCCAGTCGAACGTCAGATTATTTCGCTGATGGCCGCGTAATTTCAGTCGTTGGAGAGAAGCCGTGTTATGGCACTTTCTAATACGATAACCTTCACCTAAGATTATTTCTAATCTTACTAAGCGACTAGTCGAGCATAGTTTTCGAGTTCCACCAAGGAATGTCAGAGAAAGCGCGTAGATCTATTTCATGCGTCCACGCTGAACGATGCTGGGTGGCTAAGTGGAAATAAGTATCGGCAATTTTTGAAGGTAATAGAAGTCCGTCGTGCTCTAACCCTTGGGTTTTCCTGAGCTCCTGAAATTTCTCGGCTCCTAGCATTTTACCTAAAGTATCCGGGGCATCGACCGCTCCGTCAATGAGGACATGCGCTATGTGAATACCCTTGTTTGAAAACTCCGCATTTAATGATTGGCATAGCATTCGTCTTCCACCCATAGCTGCTGCATGTGAGTGTTGGCCAGCGTTCCCTCGAACAGCTGCAGTAGCGGAGGTCACTAGGACAGCTCCCTTTCCACGTTTTTCCATTAGAGGAAATAGAGCTTTGGCTACTCTGAATAGACCAAATGTCCCCATCTGCCATCCTCTCGAAAATGCCTTGTAGGACGTTTCCTCGAGTGGGACGGAGCCTATTTGAGCACCTAGATTGTAAACGACTACTTCAATCGGGCCAATCTCCGACTCAATCAGCGCAATCCGTTCTTCGAGAGCGTTTTCCTCGATCGCATTTAAGAGGAAACCGGAGGCTGAAAAACCGTCATTCTGAATATCAGCTACTAATTTTTTTAGGCCTATGGCATCGCTCCGTCGACATAAACAAGCGTGAAAGCCTTCGCTTGCAAAACGGGCGCCTACTGTCCCACCTATTCCTGCGCCGGCACCTATTACTAAGCAAACTGGTTTCATGACATAGTCCTTTTCTTCAAATAATGTACTTTATTTCATAAGTGATGTCGTAATCGTTTCTAATGGTTTAGCATTATTTTGTAATAAGATACGCTGAGTATCAAAGTTAAACAATTGAGCTTATTGCTATTAATGTTGAAGTTCAATATTCATCACTAAAATAATTGCTACGTTGTCTTTACAACGTACGCCTTTGCAGGGGCATCATATGAAAGTTAATAAAGAGTGGTTGGAGAAAGTTTCCGAAGAAGTTGTTGATCCTGAGAGACGAATCATAGATCCGCACCATCATTTTTTTGTGGAAGGAGGCGACTTCCCTGCCTACAGTGTCGATGATCTTGTTTCCGATGTTAGGACTCATAACGTCCTGAAAACAGTATACCTTCAGTGCTGGGAGGGCTACCGTATCGATGGTCCGGTTGAGCTTCAGGTGGTAGGAGAAACTGAATATGTAGACGCTATTGCCAAGCGTCTTAGCACTGTTGGAGAGGCAGTAAAGATTAGTGGAATCATTGCTGCTGCTGAACTACGCGATGTGGATAGCGTACAAACTGTGCTAAATGCACATAAAGCTTCCAGTAAGCTTTTTCGAGGGATCAGACAGATGGCAGCCTGGGATAGTAGTGGAGACATTATGAACACGCCAAATCTAGACCATCCGATGCTTTATACAGATCCCGATTTCGTAAAGGGTTTTAGAGTACTAGATGATATGAATTTGGTATTTGATGCATGGTTATACCATCATCAGATTCGATCTTTAACCAAGTTAGCCCAGAAATTTCCGAATACTACTATTGTTTTAGATCATCTAGGAACTCCTTTAGGCGTTGGTCCTTATGTCGGTAAAAAGGATCAGGTTTATACCGAGTGGGAGCGTGAATTGAAAGAGCTTTCTAAATGTCCTAATGTAAATATTAAACTAGGTGGCTTAGCAATGCCGTGGAATGGGTTTGGATTTGAGGATCAGGATAGACCGCCTTCTTCTGATGATATCGTGGAAAAGCAAAGTCTCTATTATCATGCGGCGATTGATACTTTTGGTCCTAGCCGGTGCATGTTCGAAAGTAATTTTCCAGTCGATAAATGTGCCTTGTCGTACCATGTTTTATGGAATGCATTTAAGAAGATGTCTGCCCAGTACAGTGAATCAGAGCAAGACGATTTATTCTACGGGACAGCTGAGAGAGTCTATCGACTAGACTGATGAAAGAGATACCTATTTTAGTGGGAAGCGGTCAGTATGTTGATCGCAGATCTGCCAATATTGGTCAGAGCTTATCACCTGCCGATATGGCCGCTGAGGCTGGGCGTTTAGCTTTACTTGACGCTACTGACCAAGCAGCCTTTGCGAGGACGATAGATACTTTAGCTGTTGCTAGACTGTTTGAACATTCCGTTAGGGATAAAATTTTGTGGCCTAATCCTTTTGGTTCATCAGATAATATGCCTTGGTCTGTTGCAAACCGACTGTGTATTGAGCCTAAACGGCTTCTTTACTCTGAAGTAGGTGGCGAGACTCCGCAACGCACTGTTAATCAGATTGCTGAGTCCATTCATCACGGAGACATACGTTCCGCGCTCATTGTCGGTGCTGAAGCTTTGGGGACTGTGCGAAGTGGGTTAAAGCAAGGTTTAAGTTTTGATTGGAATGAGTCTGTTGTGGGCACTTTTGAGGATTTGTGGCCTGACAGAGAAATGGCAAGTCAGTATGAGGCCCGTCATGGGATAACCTATCCTATTCAGGTATATGCATTGTTCGAGCAAGCAAGAAGGCATCAGAATGGCTTGTCTTCAGAACAATATCGGGCTGAGATTGGGAAGTTATTTTCCCCTTTATCAAAGGTGGCCGCGCAAAATCCTTTTTCATTTTCCCCTATTGATTACACCCCAGCCGAAATTTCAACAGTATCAGATGATAATTTTCTGATCTGTGAACCTTATTGTAAAAGAATGGTCGCCCAAGACGGAGTCAATCAAGGCGCAGCTGTTGTCATGACTTCGACGAGACAAGCGAAAAAATTTGGTATACCAGAACAACATTGGGTTTATTTACATAGTTACTCAGATATAGATGAGCTACCTTTACTAGAACGACAAGAATTGTCTAGATCTCGTGCTCAAGAAATGGCTCTAGAGAAAGTATTTCTAGATAGTGGGATGACTGTTGACGATATAGATCTATTTGACCTCTATAGCTGTTTCCCGATCGCAGTTTTCAACGCTTGTCACTACTTGGGCTTGCCGATTGATGGCACACAGAAACTTACGGTAACAGGAGGGCTCCCTTTTTTTGGAGGGGCCGGCAATAATTATAGCTTGCATGCTATTGCAGAGGTAATTACATCGCTTCGAAATAGTGCCTTCAGCAATGCTTTAGTAGTGTCCAATGGCGGTTACTTGTCTAAGCATTCGGTAGGTCTATACAGCAGCAACGAAATGGCGTCATGGGAGGTGCGATCGAGTGAATCAAATCAAAGGTTGTTGGATAATTCTGAGCGAGTCTCTGTTGTCGAAAAGGCCTCAGGATTAGCTATAATCGAGACGTATGCAGCCCAATACTCACGATCAAATAAAATAGGTGGGTTTATCGTTGGTCGTATGATTTCTAATAATGAGCGGTTTATGGCAGTCGCCGATAGTCAAGATGACGAGACCATAAGGCAACTATTCGACAAGCAACCTATTGGCAAAAAAATCGATGTTACCCATAAACATGCCATTAACTATTTTCGATTTATCGCTTAAATATTGTCTGGGATATAAGGAAGGAGTACTGTAGGTTTCCGCCAATGTAAAAAGGAATGAGATATGGCTCGCATTAGTTCAGTACCTTTTGTTGATGTTCCTGATTCGTTAAAAGACGTTATGCGTGCCTATGATGATGAGCTTGGTGGATCCGAGTTCGTTCAAGTTTTCTCTCACGCGCCTCAAATTTATAAGTCTTTTGTTGATTATTATTTCTCTCTTGTGCTTGAAACACGAGGTGCAATAAGCGGGGAGCTTACAGAGCTGGTTCGCTTGATGGTGGCAAAGCATAATGATTGCTTTCTTTGAATTCATGCGCGTCTTGCAGTTGCAAGACAGGAAGGTCTCACGGAAGAGAAAATTGCAGCTATAGGTGATTATGCCGACAGTAAAATGTTTACCCACGCTGAAAAAGCGGCTCTGGAATATGCTGAGGCTATAGCCGGTGATATGTCGAATGCATCTGATGGACTCTTCGATATTCTGCGAGAACACTTTACCGAAAGTGAGATTATTGATCTGGGTATGCGGATTCAGACATTTGTGGGCTATGGGCGCTTAATACGCGTATTAGATCTTGAAGTAGGAAAAAGTTGCCCGCTATGAGAACATTTTTTGATCAGGAAATTTATAGGAGATAAGTATGAAAGCGATATGGAATGGAGCCGTTGTTGCTGAGTCGGATAAAACAGTAATCATTGAGGGAAATCACTATTTCCCACCTGATTCGGCGGAGAAAAAGTATCTTTTAGATAGTGCTACTACGTCAGTATGCGGATGGAAGGGGACGGCAAACTATCATACTTTATCAGTAGATGGTAAAGAGAACATTGATGCGGTCTGGGTTTACCGAGATCCAAAAAGTGCAGCGGATGAGATTAAAAACTATCTTTCATTTTGGAAAGGGGTAGAGATAGTTGGATAGTCGACAAGAATAATCACACCATTCGGTCCGCGCTAAATGACACCAGCGATAGAAGCTGCACGAGAAGCTAACCTCAGTTTTCAGATTCATGAGTATGAGCACGATCCTTCAATTCAATCCTACGGCGAGGAAGCTGCGACTGAGCTGAGGGTTGATCGAAAGCGAGTATTCAAAACGCTAGTGGTAGAGCTAAGCACTAAAGAGTTATGCGTCTATGTTTTACCTATCATGCATCAACTAAACATGAAGTCTGCTGCAAGAGCAGCTGGTGTTAAGAAAGCTACAATGGCTAACGCTAAGTTAGTGGTGCGAGTAACGGGTTATGTACTTGGAGGTGTTAGCCCGATTGGGCAAAAACGCAATTTGAGAACTTTTATAGATACAACTGCTGGTAACTTCGATTCTGTATATGTTAGTGGTGGACGACGAGGTTTGGATATAGAACTGAATGCATTAGGTCTTGCAGACTTGTTGCAGGCTGAAATAGTCGATCTTTGCTAATTGATATGCGATCGTATAGCTAAGTAAAGACAAGACAAGACAAGACAAGACAAGTTAAAGGGGGGTGGATGCAATTTGGAATTTCGTTAGTGGTCCGAGGCAATGATGCGAATGTGGATACTTTTGTTCGGATGGCCGAAGTGGCGGAGAAGCAGAAATGGGATTGTCTTTGGGCAAGCGATCATTTGATTATGCCAGAGATGAAAACGTCTCGATACCCGGGTAGAGCTGATGGTGAGCTTCCCCCTGACTGGAAAAGAACTTATTACCAGCCGTTTAGTGTATTGAATTTTCTTGCAGCTCATACCACTAGAGTTCGCCTTGGTATGAGCGTTTTGATTTTACCGATGAGAAATCCAATTGAGGTCTCAGCTCAGGTTGCCGAGATGGATCAACTCAGTTTGGGACGAGTTAATTTCGGAGTGGGTGTTGGGTGGTACAGGGAAGAATTTGAAGCACTTGGTTATGACTTCACTGAGCGAGGCCGCAGAACGAATGATGGCTTGGCCATCATTAAGTCTCTTTGGACTCAGGAAAAAACTACAATAGACGGGCCATATTATAGCTTTGCAAATGCGCAAACTGGCCCTAAGCCGTATCAGAAGTCGGGGCCACCTATATATATTGGTGGTAACACGCGTGCCGCTATAGCCAGACTTGCTCAGTTTGGGGATGTTTGGCATCCATATAAAATTAGCCCAGCGGATCTTGTTGATGCAAGAGCTGTCTTAAGAGCTGCCTTGGAAAAGTCGGGACGGAGTGCCTCTAATTTCCCTATCGCTGTGAAAGTCCCATTAACATTCCAAGATGGTCCACCAGGGAAAGGACAATGCGTCAGTGAGGGACGACCGCAAGACATTATCCATGGTTTGAAACGCTACATAGAAGAGGGCGTAACAGAATTTTGCTTTGACATAATGAATGAAACTCGATCAAATGTTCTAGATACTATGTCTCGGTTTACTCAAGAAGTGAGGCCACATCTCGAGTAAAAGAATTTACCAGTATCCTGTCAGAATCAAGATACCTGGGATCCAGCAGGTGGTGACACCCACGAAAATGGTGGCGTAAGGCAAGTTCTTGCCAAAATCTTTTCCTTGGGCACTGGAGAGATAAAATGCGTACCAAAGGGCTCCCCAAATAAGCCAAAATGCTCCGAACCTTAGGTCTCCCTTTTGAAATGTGACTATAGACGTCGGTATAGCAGTCAAAGCCACAAAAAAACAATACCAGCCGAAGCCCCTCATATCTAGATCGTACCAGCTTGAGATTGCCACATATAAATAGGTGAATGTAAAAAGAAACAATGTAGCGACTGTAAAATATTCTACAGGTGACTCTGCTCTAACCAGATGTAGAAGACTGACAACAACTCCCAGCGAGCCAACCATGAAATTAAGAACTGCTGCGGATTTTGCGTCGATACGCCCAAGTCCGCCCATTCCGTTAACAAGAAGTACAGCACCTACATAAACAAGCATGATTCCTATCATTCTATTTCTCCTATATTGATTCTAAACTTTAGTTTCTATTTTGCCGATTTACAAGTATTGACTGCCAAGGTGGGTTAGTACACATTATCAATTAATATGTTGCATAGAAGATATGTGCTTTTCGTATAATGAATAACAGGAGGCTAGGTAATGATGAAATCCTTGTATGAAAGATTAGGAGGGACGAAAGGCATTACAAAGATCGCGAGTGATCTTACTGATATCCATATGGAGAACCCTAATATCTCTGCACGTTACGCGAATTCTGATCCAGTTGCTGTAAAAAACTCAGTCGCCACTTTTTTTATTGCCGGTACTGGTGGGCCAAACGATTATGTCGGTCAAGACATGGTCGCGGCGCACCGAGGCATGAATATTAGCAATGATGAGTTTGTTGCAGTACTAGATGACGCTCTGTTAGCGCTAGACAAAAGCGGGGTTCAGCAGCGTGAGAAAGAAGAAGTGTTAGCTATACTTTATGGCATGAAACCCGATATTGTCTATGGCTAATCAATGTGGGTCAGTAAATATCTTTATTGCCATTGAGGGTCAACAGTCCCCGTGCGAGAAAACACTTCGATAATTCGAGCGCCGCGTTCTGCGGCTGTGGTGGCACCGATTTCGAACGTGTGAGCAAAAGACTTTTTCTGTATGGGTAAAAATTTATTGTGCGTACTTAGGGCTAACGCAATGTTGTCTTCCAAATTCTCTGCATTCTTAACTACAGGGCCGAAGTTCCAATTAAAGTAGGGAAGTTCATCATCTGAACGTGGTGGTAAGGTATCGAAAAAAACACAAGGTCGTGGCCGGCGCAGAAATTCATATATTTGACTACTGGAATCTCCAAAATAGATATCCGCCGCGTTCATATAAGTCATATCGATAGAGGCTCTGCTACCGAGATCAAGAATAATATTGTCTTGTTTTTGATAAGCTTTTGGTAGGGAAGATCCTCTCCCTAGCTTTCGTTTGAAAAGCAGTACGTGCGGGGCAAATATTAAGTTATATTTTTTGTTTACGTAGAAGAAATCAAGGATTTTTTCTCCTAGCTTTGGCCACGATGAGTGATTCGGATGATGATGCGGATTATAGATAACCGTGGGGTTATTGTTGTTGAAAAATTGCGGTCTGTCTTTACTGAATGGGGCGACCGCTTCGAATTTAGGATAGCCAGAGATCGCGTAACTAGTCGGCGTTACTAGTTCTCGTCTAGTCACGATTTCTGCATATTTTTCCCCAGGAACTAGGCATAAGTCGAACTCTCTTAGCCTTTTATCGAATGGAGGAAAGTTCTCATTATCTCCTGCTCCATGGCCGGTGAAAATTAACTTTACGTCACGAAAAGAATCGTATTTTTTTAGCACCAAGCTAGTCATTTCTGGAACAATCAGCGAATCGAACGTCGACAGCAAACTAATATTTTTTCTTATTACGGCACTTTTTCTAATAAAAAACCATTGAGCTAATATCGGATCGATAAGCTCGATTAATGGGGACGCGCTTATTGTCTTGAAATGGCAACGTTGGTCGGGATAATGGGCTGCTATGTCTTTAGCAAAGTCTTTTTGTTCAAGGGTAGAAGAGAGAATAACCACTTCTATGTCGGGATAAAGCTCCGATAACTTAAAAGCAAAAGGCACAATATGAGGTACCTGATGGGAATCGTAATGGTTAAGTAAGAAACCTATGCGCATTGTGTTGTATCTTTGTATGTGAGAGTTAAAGTTTGCATGGTATTTTTCTGAAGTTTCGAGACTCTACTGCACTACATTCAGCTAAACGAAATTTCATTATTTAATTATACTTTAAAACTTTTCGTGTCAGGACCAAAAGTAGTAGTGCCCCGACTGTGTTCGCTATGATACTCGCATACCCCGTGCCGAGTATTCCAAATGGACCGACCAACATTCCCAGGGCAATCATTTGAGTCGTGGAAGAGATAACCTTGGCGTACAGGGCATTTTCAGGCTTTCCTATGGAGTAAAGCGCAGCTTCGTGCGGGAAAGCCGCTAGAGCGATCGTGGCGCCAATACTGAGCAGTACTAGGACAGGATAACTCTCTACATACTCATTTCCAAAGACGGACTGTAGGAGAAGCTCTCCAAAGATAAACATTATTAAGGTGAATAATACACCTACGATAAATCCGGTCTTAGCCGTATGGAGTATTACAGTGCTGATTTCGTCGAATCGTCTCTCAGTAGCCGCCGCGAGTTTAGCTAACTCAGGGTACAACGCAGAGTTAAAGACATTTGCCGCTTTTATCGTTACGTCGGAAATTTCTTGCGCAACTTTGTAAAGGGCGGCTCCAGCTGGACCTAATGTACCGCCGATTATTAATGTAACAAGTTGAATGCCAACTGAATTAACTGTTCCATGTAAGTTTGAAGACCATGCAAAAGGCCAGATATTTTTATGCTCTGTCGATACTTTCGAAAAGCTGAAATCGAAAGCGGTGAGAAGGTTTTGTCGCCGTAATTCATTGATGGAGCTTAAGAGCATGACTACGCTTATAGACACTCGACCTATAAACCAAATGATCAGATAAGTTTGCCAAGGTGAATTTAGATAAAAAGCGATTCCGACTCCAATTAATCTAATGCTCGGTTCGACTAAACTCTGGAAAGCTATGAGATCAAATCTATCAAAAAGCCTGAGTAAACCAGAGGTCGTGTCATTAATATTTGTGATGCATAAGAGGCAATAAAGTGAAGCATACATTATCGCAGTAGAAGGAATACCTAACTGTTCCCCAAATAGAGACATAATTGATATTCCAACAGCCATACCTACTAATGCACTTGCAAAATCTAGTAGAAGCGCAAACTTTATGAGTTTTTGAAACATGTAAAGTTTTTTTAATGCTAGGTAGTCGGCCCCGTACTTAACAATAATATTGTAGGACTTGAACGAAATTATTCTTGTGAACAGGAGCATATATGAATGGATCAGAATTATTAAACCAAAGTCATGTGTTCCCAAACCACGAGCGGCCAAGGCCAGATAAGCTAAGCCTAAGATAGCGCCTACGGCTTTTCCACTAATCACTTTCGTAAAATTCCGCAGGGCTCTTTTTAAAAGCGGTTGATGTTTTTTGGAATTCACTTTTGAGTCCATCGGGTATAAAAATTGACATATTTTTGGAATTCGTCAAGTTTACTTGTAAAGTAGCAATAAGCCTATTGAGAATTGTCATCTTTCGGGAGGTTGTGTTTATGGAAAATTATTTCGTAAAGGGGGAACGTAAAGCTCTCGCTTTAGGTAATCGCGGTCCAATCCACTTTGGGAGTGATGGTAGGCTAAGCCAGCATATTTGCGAGGCTTATTCGCGTTATGGGTTTTATGTATTCCAATCTGTCTTAAAGACTGATGAGCTGAATGAACTTCATTTAGATATTGAGTCTATGCTTGAACGCGCTCCAGTGACAGAGGGTTCTGAATTAAATCAATTCGGACAAAAAGCATTAGGGGTTGACTGTAAAGCGCCTACTTTTTTCTGGGCCGCTCCGCTGTCCGACCCTTTTGGAGGAACACCTGCTGCTGGTGGAAGGCATCCCGTCAAAATGCCTGAGCCATGTCCTGATCCGAATACTCCAGAAAAAGCGATCTTCCTTGTTTTAGGCTCTTTGCAATTCTCCCATGCTTGCCTCCGAGTATATGCCCACCCTAGTCTGTTAAGAGCCGCAGCGACTATAAATGGAGAAGACTTTACTCCCTTTAATGAGGCACTATTTATTAAGAAATGTGGCGTCGGGGCATCTGTTGCGTGGCATCAAGATGGCCTAACACACTGGGAAAGTAATGATCTAGATGAGGGAACTCACGGATTTAACTTTATGGCGCAACTATATGGAAGCACGGCAAGAAATGGAGTCTGGGTGGTGCCAGGTACCCATAAATTGGGCAAGATAGATATTAAAAAGTTAGTTGAAGCGGAAGGCAGTCCATATCTAGGTGGTGCCGTTCCGATGATTTGCGGACCCGGTGACGTAGTGATGTCGAATCGCCAACTAGTGCATGGATCTTTTGCCAATACTGGAGACAGTACTCGCGTGACGGTCAATTTTGGTTTTCATCGAAAATCTTCTGTACTTGGGGTAAAAGCTGGGGGTGTCCATAATGCGGAGGCAATTTACGATGCGAAGCGAATAGAAGACAGGTCTCGAGTAATCGCGCTTGCTATTGATGCGCGTAGAAAAAGATTTCCTAAAGAGGATAGCTTTTGTTACAAGCCGTTTGTAGGTCGGAAGACAAAGGATGTTTGGAATATTGACTCTCTTGAGACCCTAAAAGATTATAATTTACTGGATTTAAGTATATGAATGCGCTGATATTTCTTTTTATTAAATATCTAAAATGCCTACTTCCTTAGGCGGTTCCGAGGTGTTTTGCGTTTACAACGCTGACTCTGGGTTTATAGGGGAGTTGAAATATTTTGCTGGAAAGATTGCCGGCCGCGCTGACTGTGCATTGTGTGATATTACCCACGGCTCTACTTGGAAAGGTAAGGCAGAATGGCATAATTTCCTAAAGGAGACTCAAATATCTTTTGATATTTTGCACAGAAATGAGCAATCCGAGACATTGGCTGTATATACAAAAGATCTTCTTCCATGTGTAGTTCTAGGCCATGGAAATAATTATGAAATGATTATGAACCCAGCGGAACTTGAGAGTTTTGGAGGCGACACGCAGCGGTTTTTGGATTGCCTTTCAACCAAGCTTGTTTCTTTGGAGCCCCTTCAATAGAGAGGTAGAATCGACCTAACTACCACTGACAATAATCTTTCCTATTTGCTTCCCAGCTGCCATATGTTCATAAGCTTTAGAAACTTCATTGAGAGAGAATACTTTATCTATAACCGGTTTGTAGGTTCCATTGGCTAAGTTTTCACCAAGATGTTTCATAGCACGCTCGGTGCGATCGGCATGGTCGAATAAGTTGTAAACGAGATGAAAGCCGCACACCCGCAAACCTTTCCCTATCGCCGGGAATAGAGGGAAAGCGGTGTCTGACATCGCAAGAGCGCCATAAACTACAATTGAAGCCTCAACTGCGGCGCCATTAGCGAGGACTTCTAAAAACGGTCCACCAATAGGATCAAACGCGATATCAAAACCATGACCATCGGTAATTTCCATTACTCTGGTAGCGAAATCTTCCTGACTGGTCGCTATCACGTGGTCAGCACCGGCATCCAGCAATGCATCTTTTTTTGAAAAATCTCTAGAGGTTGCTATTACAGTAGCGCCGTGAGCCTTCGCTATCTGTATAGCTGGGATACCGACACTTGAACTGGCAGCAGATATCACTACATATTGATCTGCGCCAGGTTTTAAACCACCAACCTCAACCAGTCCTCCATATGCTGTGGGAAAGGCCATCCAAATTGCAGCCGCCTCTTCAAAACTAATATCGGGAGATTTGGGAGCTAAAGCCTGGATTGGGATAATGGCTTTCTCACCAATTACACCATACTCTGCTGGCGACATATTTGGGGTGATCGAAACTTCTTGTCCAACTTGAAAGTTTGTCACTCCTGGTCCGATAGCTTCAATGATTCCAGCACCTTCTACCCCAATTCGGGAAGGAAGTTTAGGTTCTACCAAGTATAAGCCTTGCATATAAAGGTATTCAGCGCGGTTAAGTCCTGCTGCCTTTATATCCACAAGCACTTCGTTTTCTTTCGGTGCCCTTAATTCTTCTTCGAGGATTTCAAGAACTTCTGGCCCACCAATCGTGTTGAATCTCACTACTTTAGTCAATGCTGGTTTTCCTTATAAGTGTTGTATTGCAACATTCGTCTTGTTAAGACCCGTGCACTATCATTCTAGAGGTGAAGCCATTGGTCTTGACGTGAGACCAGTTTGAAGTATTACTTTTATGTTTGTGCACTAGAGATTCATATTGGACATAATCCCGCATACTTGGTTTCGGTAATCCGCTTATATTGACTGAAGCACCATTAAGACCTTTGAATTTTTCGATTTCTACCGTAGATTCTGGGACAGAGAAGCGAATTTTGTTGGCACTTCTCTCAATAGTTAAAGGGACTCGAGTCACATCTTTTTTAGCCAATTTTTTGAATCCGCCGAAAGCAACCGGAAGGATTGCTTCAAACGCCTCATTTTGGGCATCTGACATTGAGTCATCAACATAAATTTTCGCCCATTTTCGCATTTCGAACGTGGCGACGAACTTTATGCCAGCTAGATCTATCTCGTTAATTTGCCCGGATACGATTTCAATCAGTCGGGAGCCTTCACATTTTTTATTAGTCGGTAGTCCGAAATTGCAGGGGCAAGGAATGGCACAGCTGCATGATTCAGTAAGATCAGCAGTTAAGCTCCAGGAGTCGGCAGCTAATAAACTGGTTGGAACACTCGTCAGTGCCGGCACTGCAGCGGTAAGGTATTTGGCGAAGTCTCTGCGTTTCATATTTATATTCCTATGCCCTTTACTAATTATGTTGATTGTAATATTACCATAAACTCTATCTGCCTTGCATGCAGAGGGATTGTGGCCGGTTATGGTTATATTTTATAATTGAAGACACATATCAAGACTGTATGGCTTAGCAAGCAACAGGTAGTGTCAATTAATTTCAATAGCGGAGCGCCGTCGTCGTCAATTATCGTGTTATAGATAAAGTAGGTATGCCTCATGTTCTATCATTTATTCATGATAAGTTAGAGCGCTTTGATTGCGATAATTTAGATTGGGTGAAACTGCTTCCACTTAACCGCAATCATCTCTTGCATGGGGCCTGTCATTACCCTTACAGGCAATCCAGCGAGCATCCGTGGGAGCACGGTTACCGAATAAGGGCTAGTGTCAACATCGACATGACTCCCCCATTTACTTATAGACACTGGGGTCGGATTCCCTCAGCGACTGCTAAACAGGGTTGGCTTTCAGGTGAGCAGGATTTTGCTTTTTCTGACCTTGAACAATGTGCGGTCCATACTCTCTCCCACGAATGCTTTCATTTTTTAAGTAGGTCGGGTCAAATTCTAGATAAAAATACGGAAGCCAACGCTAACTGGTGGGCTTCTGCTTGGCTAGATGATTTTTCCGGCCAAATATAGACGACGAACTTCGCCGGCAAGAAAAAAAGCGATGGCATTCCGAAAATGTTATTCTTATCCACTGGATAAAAAGATTTAAGAGGCAACAATATGAAAGCAGTAGTAGCGCATGGGATAGATGATTTTTCTGTAGTGAATGTAGATCTCGATCCTCCTAAAGTTGGAGAAGTTTTAGTACAGATGAAAGCGACCGGGATCTGTCATTCTGATTTATCCATTATTAATGGAACTATCCGCTGGAAACTGCCTTCTGTGTTGGGTCATGAGGGGGCTGGTATCGTTGAGCAGGTAGGTGAGGGCGTCACAGGTGTTAAACCAGGAGATCACGTAGTTCTCTCTTTTGTCCCTAATTGTGGGGATTGTTACAACTGCTTAAGAGCTGAGCCCTACTTGTGCCAAATGAGCAAACCTCATGGTGGGCTGCTTGATGGAACCAGTCGTGTAAAAATGGATGGGAAAGAAATCGCCGTTATGTCAATGTTAGGGAACATGGCTGAATACTGCGTCGTCCCAGAAGCTTGTGTCGTGAGCGTTGACAAAGACCATGATTTTAAAGCTGCTGCTTTGGTCGGATGTGGAGTGACCACTGGAGTTGGAGCGGCTATTAAGACCGCTGAGGTTAAACCAGGTTCAACGGTAGCCGTCTGGGGATGTGGAGGTGTTGGATTAAATGTGATTCAAGGCGCGCGTATTGCGGGAGCTGCAAAAATTATAGCAGTAGATTTATCCGCGGAAAGAATGGAAATGGCGCGGGCCTTTGGAGCCACGGACGTAATTAACCCAGAGTCAGACGCATTCAAGCAGGTTCTAGAAATGACCGATGGTATCGGCGTCGACTATTGCTTCGAAGTTGTAGGTAATGGAAAGCTAATTGAGGCATGTTTTAAGGCTACTAGATTTGGTGGAACGACTGTTTTAGTTGGAGTTGGTCGTGCTGATGATAGGTTTTCGATTAACGCAATGATTGTCCCTTTTTCAAGCAAGACCATTAAAGGTTGTATGTATGGGAGTGCCAACTTCAAAGTAGATTTTCCAATGTACTTAGATTTATATCGCCAAAAGAAGCTCGATCTTGATCGTTTAGTGACACGGACCTACAGTATAGATGAAGCACCTGAGGCTTTTGCTGATTTAGAAAGCGGCAAGAACGCGCGCGGGGTGATTGTTTACTAGTCCTTTGACAGCGCTGCCTGCTAAGTTTAGAGCTTAGCAGGCAGCTATTTAGCGGGAATTTAAGAGCACGGTCAGCTGTCTTTGAAATGAGGCATCACTTCTTTGGCGAAAAGCTCCACTGAATCCATGGCATCTTTCCCACTAATTCCCGGTAAGTGCATCCAGCAGGAAACCTCAGTTGGCTGTACAGCGCGCTGATAGAGTTTTATCTGCTCTATCGCAAAGTCCGGGTCCCCAATAATGTAACGGTTCTTAAAAGTGTCGAAGCCAACTTGGTCTTTCTCCGTAATAATACTTCCATCTGCCGCCTTTAGAACCCGATCACCGGCGGCAGACGCCGCTCCATATAATTCTGTGAATAGATAATTTAAGGCTGGAGCCGCAATAGCTTCTGCTTTTTCCTTAGTTTCGGCTACGAATACAGAGCGCATAATAGGTCTTTCTGGTATAACCCAACCGATTTTTATGGCTTCAGCTTCGTAAGGCTCAAAGTGCTCTAGAAGTTCTTCAGGTCCGTGTCTAGGAGACATGATTTGCGTTGCATGCCTTCTTGCTGCACGTCTTAGGGACGCGGGAGCTGAGACGCCGTACCAGATAGGTGGGTGTGGCGATTGGACAGGCTTCGGTGTCAGACGTGTTTCGGGCACTTGGTAGTACTTGCCTGAAAAAGAGAAAGTGTCTTCGGTCCACGCAAGTGTCATTAGATCTAAAGCTTCTTCAAAACGTCCAATTCTTTCATCACGTGGGATTCCATGCGCTTTAAATTCCTCTGCGACATATCCAGGGGCAACGCCAAAGATGAAGCGCCCGTTAGAGAGATTGTCTAGGACAGCAACATCTTCGGCTAGCTTCAGCGGCGCATATAACGGGACAAGGAGGACGCCTGTTCCAATGCGCATTGTTTTTGTGACTGCGGCAGCTCCTGCACATGCAATTAATGGTCCTGGACAAAGGCCATCTTTTTGAGCATGGTGTGAAACTTGAAAGCTAGACGAGTAACCAAGTTCTTCTGCTCTAGGGAGGCAATCAAGCATATCTTGGTAAGGCTCCTGCCAAGGTATTCCGCTTCCAGGTGGAACTTGGAGAGAAAACATTAGTCCAAAATTCATATAATACTCCTTGGTTTACTTATGTCTTAGTGAGTTATTGCCGAGGCATTACAACCCATTTTTTCCATAGCTTTATGGATTGCCACACTAACTTCAACGGCGTTTGGTCCGTCTCCGTGAATACAAAGACTTTCGGCATCTAAGGTAATTAGAGACCCATCAACGGCTTGTACTTGGCCTGTTTCGATATATCGCGTCACTTGTGCTGTAGCAAATGCGATATCTGTTTCATGTTTTTCTCGTTGGATAATTAAAGCTCCATCGGGAGCGTAATGAAGATCTGGATAAATTTCTCCGACAACGCGTATCCCTTTTTTTCTAGCCGCAGATGGCATCGCGGCATCCGTCGGCGCTGGCCAGTAAAGCATAGGTTTATCGGATAGCTGGGATATTGCATCTGCGACTGCTGCTGCAAGGGCCTCGTCAGTCTTTAATACTGAGTAGAAAGCACCGTGAGGCTTTACGTGATGTAATGTCATTCCATTCACTTTTAAAGCCGCTTGCAGAGCTCCAGTTTGGTAGATCGTATAAGCATAAGCATCTTCAGCTGATATGTTCATTGCTCGTCGTCCAAATCCCATGAGATCGGGTAATCCGGGGTGGGAGCCTACGAGAACCTTATCAATCTTGGCTTTTGCTATGGTATCAAGCATTGTTAATGGGTCTCCAGCATGGAAGCCGCAAGCCACATTGGCTGTCGTGATTTGGCCCATCATTGCGGAATCATTCCCCATATTCCAGTTTCCGAAGCTTTCGCCCATATCGCAATTGATGTCCATTGATTTAATCATTTTAGTCTCCGTACTAGTGTTAGGTAACTACAATTCATGTAATTGGAGGCTACATGATTTCGGAGCTACTGCAAAGAGCGGCTTCTACTGTTAGCCAACTCGATATTCGTGGTTTTTAATTTCCGTCCAAACGCCAATAATCACAAATATTAATTTAAAAGGAGAAAGATTAAATTGCTATTTAGTGATTTCAATATACTCATGGCGACATTTTTTAGGGATATTAGCCAGTTGATAGTGTATAAAACCCTAGAATGAAAAGTTATTTTTCAAATTTCCTCCTAGTCCTGAGGGCAGGGTAGCCTTGATAATTTATGGCTTAGTTCATATTTGTACTTGTTTCATTTGACAGGAACCTTTCACCATTTGATAATCGCGCTCTCACTTAGCGCCCGTAGCTCAGCTGGATAGAGTACCTGGCTACGAACCAGGGGGTCGGAGGTTCGAATCCTTCCGGGCGCGCCATAATCGGCTATTGTGTTTTTAGTTTAGGATGCTCGCCTCTATGGAGAACGTGGGAAGGGTGGAGAGTGCTTGCTTAGTTTTGTGTTTCCCCTTAACAGTTGGACTTCTTTAATGACACAGTGCGAAAACCATATGGATGGTCAATCTGCAATAGTGCTTTTTTCAGGTGGACAAGATTCTACTGTCTGTTTGGCTTGGGCGCTGAAGCATTTCGATTCTGTTTCTACAGTTGGCTTTTCTTATGGTCAGCGCCACATTGTAGAGTTGGACTGTCGCGACGTTATTTTATCGAAAATGCGCGATATTTTCCCCCAATGGGCCTCTAAATTAGCAAATGACCAGCTAGTAGATCTTGATTTTTTTGAACAAATTAGTGATTCCGCATTGATTACTGATCGAGAAATAGAGGAAACGGGAAATGGTTTACCAAATACTTTCGTGCCGGGGCGAAACATTTTTTTTCTAACCACTGCTGCCGCTCTAGCTTATAAGTGTGACATAAATAACATTGTCGGGGGCATGTGTGAGACTGACTATTCAGGATACCCCGATTGTCGAGACAGCACCTTAAAGTCGATAGAAAAAACCTTAAGCCTAGGGATGGAACGTGAATTGACTATACACACGCCTTTGATGTTTCTTGATAAAGCGGCTAGCTGGTCTTTTGCGCACAAATTAGGGGGCGATGCTTTTGTGGACGTTATCATCGAAGATACACACACGTGTTACTTGGGGGAAAGAGAGGTTCGGCACTCATGGGGTTATGGATGTGCAAAATGCCCTGCATGTGTTCTACGAGAAAGTGGTTTCACAAAATATTTGTCAACGCTTTAGTCTATGAAATATTCAGTAAAAGAAATCTATTTAACTTTACAAGGTGAGGGTTCTCATGCAGGGCGAGCAGCCGTTTTCTGTCGGTTTTCTGGTTGTAATCTGTGGTCTGGAAAAGAGTCTGATCGTCTGTCGGCGGAGTGTCAATTTTGCGATACAGATTTTGTCGGCACGGACGGGAAAGGGGGTGGTAAGTTTAATTCTTCGGAAGAACTGGCAGGGACGATAAATACCGAGTGGGAAAGAAATATAGATTTAAATGGTTTTAAATTAGTCGTTTTTACCGGCGGAGAACCTGCGCTACAGATTTCTCAGGAACTTATTGATACGCTGAGGACTTTGGGTTTTGAGTGTGCTATTGAAACTAACGGCACTGTTCCTCTTCGTGCAACGCTCGATTGGGTGACCGTATCCCCAAAAATCTTTGGGAAATTGGCAGTGTCATCTGGGCATGAACTTAAGCTAGTCTTTCCACAGAAGTTAATTAGCCCAGACATGTATCGAGATCTGCACTTTAAATATTTCTTTTTACAGCCCATGGATGGTGTTGATTATAAAGAAAATTTAAGGTTAACAATCGCGTATTGTCTCAAAAATCCTCAATGGAAGCTGTCCATACAGACACATAAATACATAGGGATTGATTAAGTACTAACAACTTCGGTTATCATGGGGCACCAGAGGTTAGATTTCACAAGTAAAATCTTGCGCCCGTAGCTCAGCTGGATAGAGTACCTGGCTTCGAACCAGGTGGTCGGGAGTTCGAATCTCTCCGGGCGCGCCAACTACCTCTTAGTCCTGCAGTGACATCCTCCGGGCTGAATAGAAAATCAGCTTGAAGGGCATAGTGTTCAGTGCTCTACTTATCAGCCACCTTCTAAAAAAGGAAATGACTATGGGGAGCCAAAGGCGTTTATTGATCGCTAACAGAGGCGAAATTGCGCTACGTATTATACGTACTGCACAGGAGTCGGGCTTTCATACGGTCACCATATATCCTGAAGATGACGAAGCCAGTTTGCATGTTCGCCGGGCAGATGAGGCGATCAGATTGAGCGGTGTTGGCCCCGCTGCCTATTTGGATATTGATGAAATCACAAACATCGCTGTAGCCACTAATTGTCAAATGGTACATCCTGGTTATGGATTTTTGTCAGAGAGTAGCTCCTTCGTTAGAAGTATCGAAAAAGCAGGTATTGTTTTTGTTGGCCCTACGGCAGAGCAGATGGATCTTTTTGGCAACAAAAGTGCAGCTTGTAACTATGCCCGAGAGAAAACTATTCCTGTCCTGGGCTCATCGGCAACGTTCAAATCCTGTGATGATTTTGTCAAATTATTTGAGAATTCCGTTCCCAGAAAACCTCACATCATTAAAGCTGTTTCAGGGGGCGGCGGTCGAGGCATGCGGGTAGTAAGAATCGGGGATGACATACGGAAATTATGGGATCAAGCTGAGGCTGAGGCACTAACTGCTTTCGGTGATGGTCGTCTTTATGCTGAGGAATACTGCGACGTTGCTCGGCACATCGAGGTTCAAGTGGTTGGAGACGGTCAAGGGAATGTGACTCATTTGTGGGAAAGAGACTGTTCCTTGCAGAGGCGCCATCAAAAGCTAGTCGAGATTACACCTGCTCCAAGCCTAAATAGCGGACTTCGAAACAACCTTCTTGATGCAGCTGTTTCGCTAGCAACTGAGGTGCAATACCGCGGCATAGGCACGTTTGAGTTTTTAGTGGATGTGGAGACTAGTAACTATTTTTTCATAGAAGCGAATCCTCGGTTACAAGTTGAACATACCATTACCGAAGAAGTCTTGGGGCTTGACCTGGTCTCTATCCAGTTAGAAATTGCTTCGGGTAGGTCTCTCGAAAACTTGGGCCTTCTAACGCCTCCTCCTATCAAAGGCACTGCATTACAGCTTCGGATAAACGCTGAAAAAATGAATGAGGACGGCAAAATAAGTAGTGTTGGAGGTAGGGTGTCCCAGTTTGAACCATCAGCGGGGCCTGGAGTGCGGGTTGATACTGCCGCACATAATTTATACTCCATGCATCCTTCTTTCGATTCTTTGTTGGCAAAGCTTATTATTTATTCTCATGGTTCTGATCAGGAAAAATTACTCACAAAAGCAGGAAGAGTGTTGTCCGAGTTTGTCATAGACGGGTTACCGACGAATCTCTCTCTACTTTCAGCATTAGTAAAACGATCGGAAATTGCTTTAGGCAAAGTGACAACAGGGTTTGTCGAAGAAAACTGGGAAAGTCTTTTTTCTGCATCAGAGAAGCTGCCTAAGAAGCAAGGGGCTGATGCAGAGGTTGAGGTTAGAGGAAGCACCACAACTTCTATTCCCGAAGGTTTACGGGCAGCGAAAGCGCCAATGAGAGGAAGCATAATCAGCATAGATGTTGAGATTGGTGAAATAGTTTCTTCTGGTCAACAACTAGGGTTATTGGAAGCTATGAAAATGCATCACGAGATCATAGCCGACGATGCAGGCGTGGTTTGTGCAGTTCTTTGTGAAAACCACATCGTGGTGAATGAGGGCGAGCATTTATTCTATCTTGAACCTCTTTCTAATGAGGTTGCAACAGCTGAAATACAGAACAATATTGATATAAGCGCAGAACGGTCAGACTTGCTTGAAGTGATTAGGCAGCACAGTCTAGGTTTAGATATAAACAGGCCCATTGCTAGAGAAAAGCGAGCTTTGAGAAACTCTAGAATGGCTAGGGAAAACATTGAAGACCTGTGTGATGAAGAGTCATTTATAGAGTACGGTGCGCTAGCGATTGCAGCCCAAAGCAGACGTAGAAGTCTTGAGGATTTACAAATAAATACACCTGCAGATGGGATGATTGCGGGTTTCGGTAATATTAATGGCGACCATTTTGGTGAAGAAGAATCACGGTGTGCAGTGTTGGCTTATGATTTTACTGTTTTAGCTGGAACACAAGGACACAATAATCACAAGAAAAAAGATCGTATCTTTGAGTTAGCATTAGAGTGGAAAACCCCAACTGTATTTTTTACCGAAGGTGGTGGCGGTCGCCCTGGCGATGTGGACACCGACGATCTAATGAAGAGCTGGTTGGATATCAAGACGTTTACCAATTGGCCAAAGCTGAGTGGAGTCGCGCCTAGGATCGCTATTAATTCAGGGCGATGTTTCGCTGGTAACGCTGTTATTTTTGGTTGCGCTGACATTACTATCGCAACTCAAAACTCAAATATTGGACTAGCAGGCCCAGCTATGATTGAAGGGGGAGGCCTCGGTACTTTTAGTGCAGACGATATTGGTCCGATCGAAGTTCAAGAAACTAATGGTGTCGTTGATGTCGTCGCAGCCGATGAGCGTGAAGCTACTCAAGTCGCACGTCAGATTTTAGGGTGTTTTCAAGGACAGCTCAAAGAGTGGGATTGTTCAGATCAGAGGACGCTGAGACATTTAATCCCTGAAAACAGGATGCGAGTCTATGATATCAGGGAAGTTATACGAAATATCGCTGATAAAGATTCATTCATTGAGCTTCGCCCAAAATACGGATCTGGATTAATTACCGGGTTTATTCGAGTAGAAGGTAAAGCAATGGGATTGATTGCTAATGATCCTAAATATCTGGGTGGGGCTATAGACGGGGATGGAGGAGAGAAAGGGGGACGTTTCCTGCAGCTATGTGACGCTTACCAGGTGCCTGTGGTATCGCTATGCGATACACCTGGGTTTATGGTAGGCCCAGATAGTGAGCGAACAGCGGCAGTTAGACGGGGATCTAGACTAATAGTTGCCGGTGCGAATCTTTCGGTGCCGCTTTTTACAATTATAATTCGAAAAGGCTACGGGTTAGGCGGACAAGCAATGGCAGGTGGAAGCTTCCGTCAGCCATTTTTTACTATTGCGTGGCCAACAGCAGAAATGGGACCTATGGGATTAGAGGGTGCGGTTGAATTAGGTTTTAAGAAAGAGCTTATGGCCGCAGAGGAAGGCCCAGTGCGACAAGCGCTATATGAAAAGTTGGTAGCGGGTCTATATGAGAAAGGTAAAGCTGTTTCTGTTGCTTCAGCGTTTGAAATAGATGCAGTTATTGACCCGAAGGATACCAGAACGTGGCTTGCTAGAGGCATGAAAATGGCGGGCGCAGTGAAGAGAGAAAGAAAGTCATACGTGGATGTTTGGTAGTTTGAACTCTACTTTAAGCCGCGATAGATTTGGTGTATTGTTTCGCAATAATAAACATAAATTAATATTGTTGGTTTCTACATGAGATATTGTCCTGATTGCGGGTATAAGCTAATCAAATTGCCCTTAGCCGGTAAAGAACGACTCACGTGCGAAGATCCTAAGTGTGGGTTTGTGCATTGGAACAACCCTGTCCCTGTAGTGGCGGCTATTGTAGAACATGATAATGAGATAGCCCTTATCCAGAATGTTGGATGGCCCTCTGATTGGTTTGGTCTCGTAACAGGGTTTTTGGAGGCTGGCGAAATGCCCGAAGAAGCAGTTTTACGTGAAGTTGAAGAAGAGATTGGGCTTCCAGCTAAACTTCAGTCATATGTCGGTATGTATGAATTTTACCGCAGTAATCAACTGATTATTGCTTATCATGTTACGGTTGATTCTCATGAAGTTAATCTATGTCCGCATGAAATTGCGGCACAAAAATGGGTTGCTATTGATGATATAGAACCTTGGTCTGCTGGGACAGGAAAAGCTTTGCAAGACTGGCTGAAAACCAAGGGAATCGATAGAGATCTGGTAGATTTCAGTGGTGCTAATTCTTAGTTTCGAATTCACTATTGGGCACTGGATCATAACCTGAGTGCTTGTTCCATGGTTGGCATCGTAGAATCCTTACGATTGCCAGTACGATTCCTCTAGCACCGTGCTTTTTTATGGCCTCAATTGCATATTCTGAACAGGTAGGCGCATATCTGCAGCAAGGTGTAAATAGGGGTGAAATAATTATCCGGTAACAATGGATAGGCGCTATCGCAACACTTTTCGCCAGTGTTCCTAAGAGTTTTTTTAGCGGCATAAAAACATACTTGCTACTCTTGGATGGAGTTGTGTGAGTAATTATGCCGTGCAAACCGCTGACCACAATAATAGCAATCTATGTATATTTGTTCTGCCAATGGTAAAAAAACGCGAGGGTGACCTAAGGATCCGCCTCCTCCATCACAAGATGCACCATGTTCACTGTCTTTTACTAAATGAATATTTCTTTCTATAGTCATGTTTTTTCCCATTAGGTTGCTACTATGGTATGCGCAAGGGCTAGCAAATGTCGCCACCTAATTGTCTGAATTTTAGCAGTAAAGCTATATTTTCTTCTTGAAGTATTTAAGCCCGTCCCATCTAGAACGGTTATTTTAAACTTATTTGTGAATAAAATTCTAAAATGGACTAAAATTTGTCCCGCCAACTTTTACGCACTTCTGGTATTAAAAGATGTACTGGTACCGAGTTAGTGCGCTTCTTAATTATCGAGAGCATCTGAGCCAAGTGATTTAATATGAAAGAAAATCTCTCGAACGCCGAAAAAAAAGAGTTGCGCAAAAAAGCGCATGCACTCAAGCCGGTAGTTATGATTGGTCAGCATGGCCTCACGGATGCGGTCTTGGCTGAGATAGACCTCGCTCTTAATGCCCATGAGCTAATTAAAGTGCGCGTCAGAGGGTCTGAAAAAAATGAACGTGCTGAGCAAATCGCTCAGATAAAAGATCAATTAAATGCCGAGGTAGTCCATCAAATTGGCGGCATTACCGTGTTATACCGGCTAGTCACAGATTAAAAAATAAACATTATGATCAAGATCACCGATGCGTCTCTCAGACGAGGGCCGAGGTTGCTTTTCGACTGTGTAAATCTATCGTTCCATGCTGGACAAAGAATAGGTATTACCGGTGCAAATGGTATTGGAAAGACGAGCTTGTTTGCCGTGCTAGATGGTACCTTACAAACTGATAGTGGAGACGTATCTATCCCCTCTGCTACGGAGATTGCTAGCGTTTCACAGGAAGTTCAGGCGGTGACAATAAAAGCAGTTGCCTACGTAATGGAGGGGGATAAAAAGCTCGGCATCGCCAAAGAAAAGCTAAGACAGGCAGAGCTGAAAAACTCTGGTCATGAACTGGCTCTTGCGTATGAAATGTACGAGGAAGTCGATGGCTACACAGCAGAAACTCGGGCAGCCAAATTGCTCGCGGGCCTGGGCTTTAGCCAAGTCGAGCAGCAGAAATCTTTTGCCGAGTTCTCTGGTGGATGGAGAATGAGGCTCAATCTGGCTAGAGCACTAATGTGCCCTTCCGATCTGCTTTTGTTGGATGAACCAACTAACCATTTGGATCTAGATGCGATCATTTGGCTCGAGCATTGGTTGCTTGGTTATGAAGGGATGCTGTTGCTTATTTCACATGATCGTGATTTCTTAGATGCCGTCTCCACGCACATCGTTCATATTGAGAATCAACGGATGACTTCTTATACCGGGAATTATTCAAAGTTTGAAGAACAACGAGCAGCACAATTGGCTGGCCAGCAAGCAGCTTATGTAAAACAACAAAGAGAGATTAAGCATATACAGTTTTTTGTTGATCGGTTCAGAGCTAAAGCATCTAAAGCAAAACAGGCACAGAGTCGACTGAAAGCTTTATCTCGTTTGGAGGTAATCAATAGCGCACAGATTGATTCTCCATTTTCGTTTAGATTTGAAGAGCCAAAAAAAATGCCTACTCAGCTAGTTACGGTCAGTAACGCCGATATTGGATATGGTGACGACATAGTTTTAAAAAATATCTCTATGTCAATAGTTCCTGGCGATAGAATTGGTCTGTTAGGAGCGAATGGAGCGGGGAAGTCAACATTGATTAAGGCTTTAGTTGGAGATTTGTTGCCAATTTGTGGGGATGTTGATAGGGCTAATGACTTGAAAGTGTCCTATTTCGCGCAACATCAAGTCGAACAGTTAAGAAGTGACGAAACACCCTTATCGTTTTTGAAGCGAGTTGAGCCAAAAGCCTCAGAGGGGGAGTTGAGGAAACACCTTGGTGGGTTTGCCTTTTCAGGCAATGCGGCCTTAGCTCCAATCGGACCTTTTTCTGGTGGAGAAAAAGCACGATTAGTTTTAGCAGCTATCATTCGTCAAAAGCCTAATTTGTTGTTGTTAGATGAGCCAACAAACCATCTTGATTTGCAAATGCGGCATGCGCTGAGCTTAGCTTTGCAGGGCTTTCAAGGAGCATTGGTTGTAGTGTCTCATGACCGCCACTTACTTCAGTCTGTTAGTGATTCTTTAAAGTTCGTACATGACGGAGAGGTCGAAGATTTTTCAGGTGATTTAGATGACTATGCTCGTTGGTTAATACAGAGCCGGGCAGAGACAAAGCAAAGTGTTAAATTAAAAAAAGACCCTGCGAACTCTTTCAAACAAAGAAAGCAACAGAAACAACGAGAGGCGGAAAGACGGAACAGTCTCAGTTCTCATACAAGGCAGTTTAAGGAAGTTGAGAAATCTATGAGTCAGAACGAGTTGTTACTGGAAGAGGTAGGTGAAAAGCTTTCCAATAGCAGTGTATATCTTGAAGAGAATAAAGCCGAGATGGAAAGACTGTTGTCCGAGCAAGTTATATATCAAAAGAAGCATGAAAGTAATGAGAAGTTGTGGCTTGAGTTGACTGCTAAGTTAGAAGATTTAGAAAAACCATTAATTTAACTTTCTACTTATTGAGTAATAAATAAGTGCAGTTAAACTGTAATTTTTAGAAAAATTGCTTCTAATTGGCCTTTTTTGAAGATTATATGAAAAAACCTCGCTTTTGTGACTCGAACTACTTCCAATTTTTGAGCGGCTAGTTATAGTAGGGGCAGCGCAATCAGAATGTTCTAACTGCTAGCCTAGATAGGGTAAGGCGATGAAAAGTGGATAAGACTCAGTATGATCAAATGCGTGAAAAAAAGGGGAGTTCATCACCAGCAATATGTCATGACTGGTAAACTGCTAATGTGTTTACCGTAGACTTAATTAGTATGAGATGAGCTAATGTTTATTATATTTTTCATGGAGATATTTTTATGGCTAAGGTAACTGCGATTAAAGTAAAACAAACTAAGACAGCAATTATTGCTATGGTTTCTGAGGCTACAGGATTGACGAAAAAACAAGTGCAAGGTGTTTTATCAGCGACAAAAGACGTTGCTGCACGTAACTTGTCAAAAAATGGTTCTGGTGAATTCACGATACCTGAATTAGGCGTTAAACTGCGTCGCGTTAAGAAGGCTGCTCGAAAAGCTGGAAAAGGGCGTAACCCTTTTACAGGTGAAGAGATAATGCTTGCCGCTCGTCCAGCTAGTCTCTCTGTTAGAGCTACTGCGATGAAAGCGATTAAAGATACAGTTGCGTAATGCTGTCTGGTTCTTTGAAGGCCGACATAATTGTCGGCTTTTTTTATGAATGTCTATTGTGAATGTGTAGGGATAAATCATTTATATGAAGAGTTTTAGGGAGCATTGGTAATGCGAGTAGCTGTTATTGGTGCAGGACTTTTGGGTTTGACTACTGCATGGTTCCTTAGAAAAAGCGGCGCTGACGTTATCGTTTTTGATCGAGAGTTGGACGTTGGCTTAGAGACCAGTTATGCAAACGGGGGCATGCTGCACGCTAGTCAAGCTAGCCCTTGGAACGAGCCTGGCGTGATTTTCAAAGCTCTGAAAATGCTAGGAGATGAGGATGCCGCTTTGTTGATTAGGCCAAGAGCTCTGCTGAAGATGCTTCCGTGGGCCTGTTCGTTCTTTCTCAACTCATCAAAAAAGAAATACAGAGAAAATCTCGAAAAAAATACAATACTTGCCGATTATTCGTTGTCGGTACTTAATGAGCATTTTGGGTTTCTTGGTGATGTATATGACCGCTCCGATCTTGGGACGTTAAAGATCTATCGGACGACTGAAGAACTGGCGCAGGCTAAACAAGTTGCCGATGTTTGTACCGAGCTAAATATCACCCATCAGACTCTAAATCCTGATGAGGTGGCATCACTAGAACCAGCATTGCAACCAATATGCAGTAGTCTTAGTGGAGGTATATATTTTCCTGATGACGTGTCTGGCAATGCCTATTTGTTCTGTAAAAAGCTAGCAGCCGCCGCTGATTCGGCAGGGGTTCTCTTCGAATTAGGGAACAATGTTAGCGAGATTCGTGCTATGTCTGGGCAAGTAGAGGCAGTGGTTGGCAATGGAGAAATATTTCCTGTGGATGCATGTGTGGTAGCCGCAGGGAGCTATAGCCCGTTTCTTACAAAGGACCTTGGTCTAAAGCTTCCAGTTGAGCCTATTAAAGGGTATTCCCTGACTATTCCTACGTCAGAATGGGAGACATGCCCTAAGGTTCCTGTCATCGATGAGCATTATCATGCAGCAGTCTGTCCTTTAGGATCTTTTATGAGAGTAGCAGGCACAGCCGAATTTGCGGGTTTTGATGACCAGATTCGTGATCGTCGCATAGCAAATTTGTTTTCTCTAGCACGTCAAATCTATCCTAAATATAGTAAATACTTCGAAAAAAAAAATGTGGCACTATGGAGCGGATTCCGGCCTATGAGTCCAGATGGCGTGGGTATAATGGGCAAAACTAAAGTGTCCGGGTTGTACTTGAATACCGGCCACGGTCATCTTGGTTGGACTATGGCTCCAGGCGCAGGTAAATCAGTGGCTGACGAAATCACTAAAAACATAGAACATTTTTCGCTTAGTGGTTATCGTCTGGATAGATTCTAAAAAAGCATTTTCAGCTCGTGTTTTGGGTAATAGGAGTAAGCTATGGAGTTCGAAGCTCTTTGTAAACAAAGATATACTGAGCGATATTTTGCCCCAAATGTAGAAATCTCTGATCGACAGCTACAGGAACTTTTTCAAAAAGTGATACTGGGTCCCAGTGCTTTTAATCTGCAGCACTGGCAGTTCATTGTTGTCAGGGAGCAAGTAGTAAAAAATGAATTGTCTGAAATTGCCTACTATCAGCCACAAGTTAAGGATTGCTCCGCTGTTGTCGCCGTGTGTGGGAACTTATTAGCTTTTAGAGATGCCCGTTGTATGCACGCGAATGATCCTGAGAGCATCGGAGATAAGTTCACTGATATGGTCGAAAAAATTTACGAGAATGAGGCTGGTTTGCAGCGAGATGAGGCGATACGTAGCGCGTCTTTAGCTGCCATGTCGCTGATGTATGCCGCCGCAGATAAAAATTGGGCTAGCGCACCTTTGATTGGCTTCGACGCTGATAAGCTTGCAGCAAAGTTGTGTTTACAAAAAGCTGTGATTCCTGTGATGTTGGTCTTGCTAGGGAAACCAAAGCCAGGCCATACAAACCGACGCGGGCATAGAAAGTCGCTGGGTGAAGTTTTGCATTTTGAAACATATAAATCCTAAACCTTTTGTGTTGATTTTAGGCGTCGAGTCATCCACGATGTAGTTAACGTTTCGTATGTCTTTGTAGAGGAAAAAAATAATGAAGAATGATTTTGAAGTATTGGCAGATGGCTTTGTTTTTTTAGAAGGTCCCAGATGGAAAAATGATCGTCTGTGGTTCTCAGACATGTGGGGGTATGGTGTTTATTCGATGACAGAGGAAGGCGACTGCGAAAAAATTGTAGATGTTCCTGGTCGCCCCTCAGGGCTCTGTTTTCTTCCGTCGGGAGATCTGATAGTCGTCTCCATGACCGACCGAAAATTATTACGCCTTGATAGTAACGATGGTCTTACGCAATATGCGGATTTGTCTCTTTTCGCGACAGCTGACGCTAACGATATGGTAATTGATAGTGATGGCGGTATTTATGTCGGCAATTTCGGCTATGACCTTTTCGGAGGGGCAGAGTCTGCGATGGCAAATTTACTCAGAGTGGCTCCTGACGCCAGTGTGTCGGTAGTAGCAGAGGATATGTCCTTTCCAAACGGCACTGTGATTTCCGAGGATGGTAAGACACTGATCTGCGCAGAAACTTTTGCAAATTGTTTGACTGCTTTTACACGAGGTAGTGATGGCACGCTCTCGAATAGGCGAGTCTGGGCTGATCTAGGTGAGAGAACTCCAGACGGAATCTGTTTGGATGCAGAGGGCGCGGTTTGGGTTTCAAGTTTTGGAAGTGGGGAATTTTTGAGAGTGTTTGAAGGAGGCCGTGTAGGGGAAATTTATACTGTTGACGGAAAGCGTGCGGTTGCATGTAACCTGGGTGGGAAAGATGGTCGAACCTTGTTCGCCCTCACTTTTGAAGGAGAAATAGAGGATATTGCTAAAGGTGCGAAAAATGCCCGTATAGAAGTTCGACGTGTAGATGTTCCCGGTGCAGGAAACCCATAAAATATTGCACGAGAATAACTAGGTAATTAGAAGGGGAGAGCTAATATGTTGCATAGTAGAGAAAGAATTTTAACAACTCATACAGGAAGTCTGCCTCGAGAAGCCAAGTTATCAGAGCTTTTGATTTTGCAAGAAGAAGGGCAGAAGGTTGATGAGAGTATGCTTGAGACACTTGCCGCTGAGGGTGTGCAGAGGTCTGTCGCTAAGCAAATAGAGTCTGGTGTTGATGTGATCAACGATGGTGAGCAACCTCGCGTAGGTTTCCAGACTTATGTAGCACAGAGGCTAGAAGGGTTTGGCGGAATATCTCAACGAGAGGCTTTCACTGATTTTGCGGCCTATCCTGATTTTGGAGAAATTTTTTCTAGGAGAGGCAAGACCGCTAAAGTTTTTGATGCCCCAGCCGCTAACGCTGAAGTCTTATACACTGATCTGCGGCTTGCCAAGCAAGAGCTCATGATGTTCGATCATGCCCTAAATCAGGGAAGTCAAGATTACACTGAAAAGTTCATGACCGCGGCATCACCAGGTATAATCTGTACTACGATGGCAAACCAGTTTTACGATTCTCATGAAGCATATGTCCGAGCAGTTTCTAAACAGATGCAAAAAGAATACGAGCTGATTCACGAGCACGGTTACTTACTGCAACTTGATTGCCCTGACTTGGCGATGGAGAGGCATGGACAGTTCCAGCATGATCCGATTTCTAAATTTCAAGAGGCTGTTGCCTTGCATATTGATTCGATTAACCAAGCCTGCGTCAATATACCTAAAGATCGCATCCGGCTTCATGTATGCTGGGGGAATTATGATGGCCCCCATGATTGTGATGTCCCGTTAAGTGATATTTTGCCAATTATATCAGAGGCTAATGTTGGAGCTTTCTTAATTGAATTCGCCAACCCTAGGCATCAACATGAATATGGTGAGCTTAAAAAACACCCTCTACCAGATGACGCTATATTGATTCCGGGCGTAATCGATTCGACAGTAAATTATATTGAACACCCTCAAGTAGTTTGTAATAGAATTCTCGAGGCGGTCGACGCCGTCGGCGACAAAGAACGAGTCATAGCTGGAGTCGACTGCGGTTTTGGAACATTTGCTGGCTGGGAAATGGTTGCGCAGTCGGTAGTTTGGGCAAAGTTGGCAGCTCAGGCAGAAGGTGCGAGGCTGGCTTCTGACATACTCTGGTAGTGATTCGTTGTGAGCCATCTTTTCATTAGTTAATTATTTGATCTCAAAAAAGGAGAATTTTTCTGTGCTCAGAATGCGATTTTTGTTGACGTTAGTTTGTCTTTCTGGTTTTCCGTTACTAGCTTGGGCTAGTGAAAAACCAGTGAATATCCCAGCTGTTTCGATGTTTTTTATTTTTGTGACTGGGACACTTTTTATTACTTGGTGGGCAGCACGTCGAACACGTACGACGAGTGATTTTTATGCTGCGGGTGGGAAAATCACTGGCTTTCAAAATGGCTTGGCAATAGCAGGAGACTACATGTCGGCGGCTTCGTTTTTGGGACTATCGGGCTTGATTTTTGCCAGCGGCTTTGATGGTATAATATATTCAGTCGGATTCCTGGTCGGTTGGCCTATTATTCTCTTCTTGTTGGCTGAGCGACTCCGGAATTTAGGTCGTTTTACTTTTGCCGATGCAGTTTCTTTTCGATTACAACCTGTCCCGATAAGGAGTCTTTCCGCTTGCGGAACCCTGACAGTGGTTCTTCTTTACCTAGTAGCTCAGATGGTCGGGGCTGGTAAGTTGATCGAAGTTCTATTTGGTTTTCCTTACGAATTAGCGGTAGCGGTCGTCGGTGTTCTAATGATCCTCTACGTTACATTCGGTGGGATGATAGCGACCACGTGGGTCCAAATTGTAAAAGCAGTACTATTACTTTCGGGAGCCACATTTTTGGCTTTTGCAGTCTTATGGGAAGTTGATTTTTCCTTTGAGCGACTCTTTCGCTCTGCTATAGATAGCCATTCTTCCGGCAAATTAATTCTAGCACCAGGTCGCTTAATATCAGATCCAATTTCGGCAATATCATTGGGACTGGCACTTATGTTTGGAACAGCAGGCCTACCTCATATTTTGATGAGATTTTTTACAGTTCCGGATGCTAAAGAAGCTAGGAAGTCGGTGATTTTCGCCACAGGTTTTGTGGGTTACTTTTACTCGTTACTTTTTGTTATAGGGTTTGGTGCTATATTTTTGGTCGGTCCAAATACTGCCTATCTAGATGTAACGGGCGCTATAATCGGTGGCAGTAATATGGCTGCTGTACATCTCTCTCAGGCTGTTGGGGGTGATTTTTTTCTAGGTTTTATTTCAGCGGTAGCGTTTGCCACGATATTGGCTGTGGTTTCTGGGTTGACTCTAGCGGGTGCCTCCGCGATATCACATGATGTTTACGCCAGTGTATTTTGCAAAGGTCAACCGAAAGAGGGAACTGAAATATTGGTTTCTAAGGTCGCAACTATAGCACTGGGAGTTACAGCGATGATTCTGGGCTTGTCTTTTGAAAATCAGAATGTGGCTTATATGGTTGGTCTAGCTTTTGCGATTGCCGCGAGTGTTAATTTTCCTATTTTGTTCCTTTCAATGTATTGGAGTGGTTTGACCTCGAGGGGTGCTTTTATTGGCGGGTCTATTGGACTAGGCAGCGCAGTAGCTTGCGTGATTACCGGACCTACTATTTGGGTTGGGATCCTAGGCAATGCCGAGCCGATCTTCCCTTACAAGCACCCGGCATTATTTTCGATGACCGCCGCTTTTGCTTCCATCTACTTGGTATCTATTTTTGACTCCAGTGATGAAGCGGCTCATGCAAAATCTGCCTTCAAAAATCAGTTTGTACGGTCGATTGTTGGTCCGTTGAATTCCGAAAAATAATAGTTTTATATATGGGAGGCGAGACATGAATACTAATATCTACGCTGAAATTGCGGAAGATGAAACTTTTCAGAAGTTAGCAAAAGATAAAATAAAATTCAGTTGGAAGTTGAGTGGATTGATTTTAGTTAGTTACTATACTTTTATTCTGATTGTTGCCTTCTATCCCGATTGGTTAAGCCAACCACTTCATAGCCAGACTGTTATTACATGGGGTATACCCGCAGCACTATTTCTTATAGTCTTGAGCATGGCGACGACAGTCTTATATGTACGCCGTTGTAATGAAAATTATGATGGGAGAATGGCCGCAATAATTTCTAGAGTAGAAATGAAAAGTATTGATCATTAATGTTAAATGAAGGGGATGAGAGATGGATCAACAATTGACTGATTTGGAAGATATTCGACAACTAAAGTCACGCTATTTTCGTTTGATGGATACCCAACAATGGGTGCCATGGACAGACTGCTTCACCAGTGACATTTCTGCTGTTTATGAAGGCTGCCCGAGACCGTCTAAGGATCTACCTCTAAATATTACGTGCGAAGGACGCGATGCGTTAATTAGCGGTGTGAGTATTCTTATGGAAGGAGCTAAATCGATGCATCAAGGATTTATGCCGGAAATTGAACTGCTCGATGCTAATAATGCAAAAGCTATCTGGGCTATGTTCGATTACGTTCGATTACCCACGTGTCATTTCAAAGGTTGGGGCCACTATCATGAGGATTATGTTAAGGAGGCTGGGGCTTGGAAGATTAAGAAGATCCATCTAACTCGATTGCATACTGAGGAAGATTGGGTTTAAGGAAATTGTCTGTTTAATGGAATAAAGAAAGCCACGCCGAGATGGCCGCGACAGCGACCATCAAAAGAATCATAGGCAGGTTCTTTTTTCTATTCCCTTTGTCTGAGAGCATTGCCAGAAGCATTACTGTGGCGAACAGACCTATCCAAACTGCAATCCAACTTTTCATTAAATTTCCTGGTATCTACCTGAAGCGACGTAGCTCTTATGGATATGGCGGTGTATTTTTTCAACCATTAATAATACCTTTTTCGACCAGTACATTAATGTCTTTTTGAGGTATCTGTAGTTCTTCTGAGAGAATATTGCGAGAGTGTTGCCCTAATGTGGCGACTTCCTTTCTGATTTCCGCCTGAGTTTCTGAGAAAATAAAAGGACTATTTACCACAGTCAAAGGCCCCGATTCATCTATGACTTCGGTTAGCATATTCCTATAGATAAGCTGAGCGTCGTTAACTACCTCAGAAAGATTGTTATAGGGTGCGCAAGGCACACGTGCCTTTTCAAAGGCGGCCAATACTTTTTCAGTGGATCGGTCTGATGCCCATTGTTCCGCAAAGTCTAGCAATTGATTGTAATTGTCAAGACGCGCCCTATCCGATGAGAAACGCTTGTCGTTTATTAGCTGCGGCATCTGGATACATTCAATTAGGTTTTTGAAGTGTCGTTGGCTCAAGGGCATAACCACTATGTAGCCATCATTAGTCTTTAATGGACCGTAACGCCTGTCTATTGGATCTGAGTGGAAAGCCGTTTGAAAATCTCGGTTCATGGTGCTGAGTAAGCTATCTGCCATAGCTATATCGATATACTGGCCAACGTTTTTCCTCTCCCGATAATAAAGCGCTGCCATTATTGCGCCAAATGCCTGAATTGCTGCTGTCGTATCTCCCACCGGCAATCCCATGTTTAATGGCTTGCTCATATCGTTTTGAGCTGCAAGTGTTACTGAATCAAATCCTGTCATTGCCTGGACTATAGGTGCATACGCCGGCCTGTTTGCACCAGGGCCTTGCTGTCCATAGCCAGAAATACTGCACATAATAATGTTAGGGTTGATTTTGCGGAGTGTTTCATAGCTTAAGCCTAGTTTATCCATCACGCCTGGGCTGAAGTTTTCAACAACAACGTCGTAACTTTTAATCAACCTATAGCAAATCTCAATGGCCTCCGGTTTTTTGAGATCAAGCACCATACATTTTTTGCCTGCATTGAGCGAACTAAAAACCGTGCTGACATTTTTTCTCATTGGTGCAATGCTTCTCATTATTTCGCCAGACGGGGGCTCGATCTTAAGGACGACAGCACCTAGATCAGCCATGAGCCGAGTACAATAAGTCCCTGCAATTACAGCCGTAAAATCAAGTACCTTCACTTCATCGAGGGCATCTGTTTTTTTGTGGCCGGACGTGTTTGTGATGCGCTGGGTCATTCTCAAAAGGTTCTCTTTAAAGCAGTGGAACGCCAGTATAGCCGTAGTCGGCAAGAGTTTTAAGTGGCTATCAATATTCTCAAGCTGTCTAGCTTGCAATAAGTATTGTCGATGAAAGCCAGCGACTGCGATAGCTTAATTTCCAGCGTCTTGATTTCAATGGGCCTAATATTTTTATTTATAGTAGCTAGCCGCTTTAATCGCTTAATTTCAGATTCGAATTGTCGTTTCATTTCTTTCTTAGCCACTGTTTTTATTTCCGACGTTCTATCTTGACTTTTTTCTTCGCCGACTTTCGAGAGATTTTCAAGCTGTACGCGCACCTGATTTACTACTTTTTGTGCGGTGATTTCTGGAATATCTGTAGTATTTCGAGCCAACCAATCGACTGAATACTTATTATTAACGTCGGAGCCAGTGTTATTAACTAGAACTCTAATTATTGACTCAGAAAAGAACCGCTCAACTCTCAAATCAGCTGGAGCAGGACAGACAATGACATAGTTAGACTCCAGTGCTACAGACCCTTTTATCATCCCCGTGTTTTTCACGACACTACAGGCAGAATTACCAAATCCACTATTAAGTAGAAGTTCCATCGCTCCTGTGACCATAGGGTGCTCCCAGGTGAAGAACTGTAGGTCATCTCTTGATTTTGCTACTTCTTGGCTGAATGTCCCACTGATACCATCGCTTGGTAGATGAGGGAATGTTTCGCAAGGCATATGATCGCCCGGATGAAGCACTATACATTGGTCTGCGTCGTCTTCGCTTTCCACGCCAAATTCGTCAAAAAGACAATCCATGTATTCTTTAAGCTCATCAGGACGGTCTTGTTTTTGGATATTATGCATGAGCTCTTCAGCAAGATTTTTGTCAAATGAGTTTAATTCCAGAAGGCGATCTCTACCGATACGGAGTCCTTCCAGAAGAGTTTTTCTGTTCCTCGCGGTTTTGGCTATTAATTTTTTTATTTTAGCGTCTCCCTCCCGATTCCAGAGGGTTGATTCCAAATCATCGAAAAATTCAGCGAACAAGCTGGCTCCAGCTGGACAGGTATTCTCTATGGCATTTAATCCATGATGAAACCAGTCTAAAAGGGATTTCTGAGCAGTCTCTGCCATTACTGGGGTATGTATGTTAATAGTCTCTGTTTGTCCAATACGGTCTAGTCGACCGATTCTTTGCTCCAAAAGCTCTGGGTTGTAAGGTAAGTCAAAAAGTACGAGATTATGAGCAAATTGAAAATTTCTGCCTTCACTTCCGATCTCTGAACATACTAAAACTTGAGCACCATCTTCCTGGTCGGCGAAGTATGCGGCTGCTCGGTCTCTCTGGACTAGGTTGAGCTCGCTGTGGAAAACTCCAGACTTTATCCCTTGTGTAAAATTAAGCCATTTTTCTAACTGGATTGCAGTGCTTTCATGGGCACAGATGCACAGGACTTTAAGAGTGGGGTTTTCTTTAAGCCATTGTGCCAACCATGATGCTCTCGGGTCTATAGTTGTCCAGCCTTCACCGTAATTTACTTCAGGGTACAGCTGCTCCAAGGTTGTTTTAAAGTCAGCAACAGTTGATGGATACTCTTCTGGAGTCGGCAGGGAATGCTCAATCAGTATTCTTTGATTTGCATTGCCTATATTGCTCCGCGTATTTCTAAACAATACCCGTCCCGTTCCATGATGATCTTGAAGTTCTTTAATTAAATCTTCAACAGTAGTGTTAAAGTTCTCCTGAACTACTTTTGACCCTAAAAGTTTTTCAGTCTCTGCCAAAATATCATCTGGTATACCATCAACCTGTTGGCTATTTAAACCTTCCAAACGACCAACAAGTTCACTGACTTTTTTGTAACCTTCCTCTTCTGCGACATACTTTTCTAGATTTACATAGCGGTGAGGGTCAAGTAGCTTGAGACGCTCAAAGTGCCCTCGCATCCCGAGTTGTAGTGGCGTGGCTGTTAGAAGGATTAGTGCCGGGGTGACGGCAGATAATTTTTCTATCGCTTGGAAATCTTCCCCGACTTTACCTTCGGACCAAGTTAAGTGGTGTGCCTCATCAACTACAAGAACATCCCAGTGTTGCTCAAGTAATTTTTCAAGGTTCTGATTATCCTCAGTTAGAAAACTTTGAGGCACTAAGGTCAATTGCGAAAACATATCGGTTGACTGTGCTGCCTCTTGATCGTCCTCTTGAGGTAAGACCTCCAGTTGTTCCACTATCGAAAAATCCAAATTAAATTTTCGCCTCATTTCAATGAACCATTGAAACAACAGCTGATCAGGAACTACCACGAGCGCAGATGCCACACGACCTTCTAGCAGCATACGATGCAGTATTAAACCAGCCTCAATCGTTTTCCCTAATCCGACTTCGTCAGCTAATAGAACTCTCGGGAATTCCCTAGTGGCGACCTCGTTTGCTATATACAACTGATGCGGGAGCCGCTCAATACGAGGACCAAGGAAGCCATATGATGAAGATGTTTGGTGAACATGTTTATGGTGCAAAGTTAAGGAACGCAGATTGAACTTTGATGACCTTTCAAACTGGCCAATAAAAACACGTTCAAGCGGCTTGCTGAATTGTACAGAGCTATCTAAATTTCGTTCATGTATTTTGATCTTTTGCTCTGATTCTGTGGTGCCGGTATAAACAAAGCACTCGTTTAAAGTGGCGATAGAATTGACAGTAATCCATTCTCCAGAATCAGTTTTTATGTGATCTCCAAGCAGATACTCTACTCGAATGAGTGGAGCGTTATCTGTTGCGTAGGCTCTTTCCTCTTCTGCGGCAGGAAACGAGACAATCGCTCTTCGATCAGCGACTTGAAGCACAAGCCCTAGGCCTAGTTCGGGTTCTGTTCTACTGACCCAGCGTTGTCCTGGATGACATGCAAGCATAATATTTTTCTTTGTATTAGGTTTGGGGGATAATTTGGGAAGACGTTTTTACTTTAAGATGCTGACATCCCGCCGTCTATGGGATAGCTATTCCCAGTAATAAAACTTGCTTCATCGCTCGACAAGAAAAGAGCTAAATTGGCAACCTCTTGAGGTTGTCCATATCGTCTTAGGGGAACGCCGTGTTGAATTTTTTTCTGCACCGCGTCGGCGGATCCGGGACCATAGCCTTCTTCGAGAGCTTTGATCATTCTTGTGTCGATTGGCGCAGGATTAATGGTGTTTACGCGAATTTTAGCGCTTGCGTATTCTAATGCCGCGGATTTCATGAGACCAACTACTGCATGTTTAGAAGCTATATAGGCAGATATTTTTGCCATACCTCTAAGACCACCCAGGGATGAGGTAATGACTATGCTGCCCCCTCCCATGCTGATCATCTCTGGGATGACTGCTTTTAAACCTAGGAATATACCTCTGACATTTACAGCCATCACCTTGTCAAAGTCATCGATACTGTAATCACATAAATTTGTTACGGGCCCTTCAATTCCAGCATTTAAAAATGCCACATCTATCCGTGAGAATTTTTTAATAGTCAGAGCAACTGCTTGTTGCATGGCTTCCGGATCCGTCACATCAGTCTGCAGCGCAAGGCAGTTTTCTGTGCCAATTTCGTTGGCGAGCCTATCGAGAGCTGCTTGCTCTAGATCGAGGAGCACTAATTTCGCACCTTCTTTAGCGAATAATCGAGCTGCTTCTTGACCTATACCCCCAGCTGCACCAGTAATAACAGCGACTTTTTTCTCGAGTCGTAACATGCGCATTCCTAATTTGATTAATAAGTAATTAAATCACAAATATTGATTTTTTGCCTATGGAGAATTGTAGTAATTTGTTTATTTAATAGGTAAGTTATTGCATATTCTGGATTACTATTATTAAGGACTGATGTTATGGCTGTCTTTTCCCGTTATTCCGAGTCTTTCTCACATATTCGTATGAAGCGTTCAAATGGCATTCTAGAGCTGATGTTCCATAGTAATGGCGGATCTTTAGACTGGGGTATAGGGCCACACCGCGAGTTTCCCGAGGCCTTTTATCAAATAGGGCAAGATGAAGAAAATGAAGTGATAATTATGACAGGGGCAGGAGCGCTTTTCTCGGGCCCTCGTCCCTCCAACGAATATAGACCAGGGAACTCATCTGCAACTGCATGGGATAAAATATTTCGCGAAGGGAAAGATCTGCTCACTAATTTGTTAGGAATTGAGGTTCCGATCATCGCTGCGGTGAATGGCCCTGCACTTAGGCATTGTGAAATTCCATTGTTGTCAGATATTGTAATAGCTTCAGAGGATGCTGAGTTTCAGGACTCAGCTCATTTCACGAATGGAATGGTTCCTGGAGACGGAATGCATGTAGTGATGCCTCTCTTATTAGGCCCAAATCGAGCTAGGTATTTCTTGTTAACAGGACAGAATATCTCTGCTAAAGAAGCTAAGGAGTTCGGTATCGTTGCAGAAATCTTACCCAAAGAGCTTTTGCTGGACAGAGCCTATGAGCTGGCTAGGATGCTACTTTTGCAAAAAAGATTAACCCGAAGATATAGCCGGATAATCTTAACCCAGCATTTAAAAGCTCGTGTCCATGATTTGCTTGGTTACGGGCTTGCGCTTGAGGGACTAGGTATTTTAGGAGAGAGTGACGATTGATATGAGAATATTTATGGGTGTGAAGTGGATTTTTTAAAAAGAAAGTTGCATCAAGGCAATGCCCCAGTAGATTAACCCAAAGCCAACAATCAACTGTATAAGTCGTGACTTAAGAAGTTTTTTGAGACGAGCGTGGCAGTTCCAAGCATCGATTCTTTTTCCAAAGTTTGTTCCAAACTGGAGCACTATCCCAGCGAGAACCATAATGCAGCCTAACAGTAAATTCATATTTTTTGATTCCGTTTAGGGTTTTGTTTGGTGTGAGACACCATAGGTTCTTCCTCTAAATTCAGCGATTAATGCACCACCTTTGATTTCAACAACAACGTTGTACATACCAGTTTTGCGGGTCCGGTTTCCCTCTGAAGCTGTTGCGATTAACAAGTCCCCTAGTTTTGCTGGCTTGAGAAAATCTATATTAGCATTGAGTGCCAAATGTGCGGTCTCATCTTTGTTACTTGCATAAGCCATGGCTGTATCTGCTAAAGCGAAAATAAAGCCTCCATGACAGATCATACGCGCTTGAATCATCCAGTCTAGAATTTTCATAGAAAGGATAGCCCGACCAGGTGTAATGCGTTCTACGATTATTCCCATTTTTTGCGCGGCTTTGTCTCTATCGTAAAGATTTTCTGGGCTCGATTCTTTCTGCATGTTCTTTCCTCTGAAATTTTAGTAGCTTAGATATCTATCTAAAGCACGCTAAAGATTTAACCCGCATAAATGCTATTTGGACTCTACTAGAATTTCCCTGTAGCGAGCAGTGCCTTTGTTAACGGCTGCATGAGTTGCCGGTACAGAGTGGCCTTTTCCATCAGTAGAAACTAAGTTTTCTCCCTCAATTTTAAAGGCGTACGTATCTCCATTACCCACCGGCAATGTGCCAAGGTCTTTATTGTTGATATCAAAAACCTGCAATGGTGCACCCTCTAGAGCATGAAATACATAGTCATGCTTGTGCGTATGCATGGGTGTTCTTTCGCCTGGCTCCAAGATAAATTCCCACATAATGATTTTGTCGTTTTCATATATTTTAGTTGTGCCAACTTCACCCATTTTTCTTCTCCCTATCTTTTTTATTACGAGCTTAGGTTAACTTATGTCGTCTTTTAACGTCACCATCAAGAGTACTTTGTTTTATTGTTGTTAACGAACTGTTTTTTAAGTTAGTATTTTTGTTCGTGGCGAGGTGATAAGTAAACTGCCTTAGTTTTTAAACCTCAAGATTTTAAAGGGAGAAATACTGTGAACGCAGTGAAATTTGGCATTTTTATAAACACGCACAGCGTGCAAGAGGCCGTGGAACAGGCAGTATCTGCTGAAGCTGGTGGCTTCTATTCAGCTTCAGTGAATGACCATTTCTACTCTCCACTTGGCTCTCCGGAGACTCCGCAAATAGAGTGTTTTACGGCTTTGACCGCTATGGCTATGGCGACTAGTTCGATTCGACTAGCGCCGTGTGTTGCCTCCGCGTCATTTCGAAGTCCTGCGCTGTTGGGTAAGATATGTGCGAGCATTGACACATTAAGCGGTGGACGATTCATCTGTGGACTAGGCGCGGGATGGCAAGACAAAGAATATATTAATCACGGATATCCCTTTCCAAGGTTATCAGAGCGGTTGGAGCAGCTTGACGAGACAATTCAAATTCTAAAAGCAATGTCGTCTAGTAACCCCTCGTACACTGGGAAGCACTTTCAAATTAATGATGCTTTTAACAATCCGAGACCAATGAATGGGACTATCCCTTTGATGTTAGGGGGGTCAGGCACAGGGCTTTTGAAGATCGCGGCACGGGAAGCGAACATACTAAATATTATTCCTCCAACAGGGCATGGAAAAGATTTCATTAACGATCCGGTAGCTACGATTAAATTTGATATGTCTGTTCTTAAAAAACGGATTGCAGTTTTACACGAACTCATGGCTGAGGGAGGTCGCAAACCTGAAGAAGTTGAACTTGGTGGTCTTGCTTTGTTAGGATTGTCACGGAAAAAAGATGATCAAAGTCTAAAAGATTTAGCCAGCCACTTAGGTTTTGGCGACTATGCTAGTGCGCAAGCTGCTCCAGTTACGCTGCTTGGGACAGCGCAAGAAGTGCGCAAAGAACTGCATAAGCGAATAAGTGAAACAGGAGTGACATACTATATCTTTGTTATGGCTAACCCTGAGACACAAGAGATTTTTGAGAAAGATGTTTTGCCGGATTTCTCATAGAGTTGTATGGTTATCGGAAAGAATTTAAACCAACAAAGGTGCCTCCGTTTTTGCGGGTAAGCTCACGCATTAGGGCCGCAAATCTAACCCCAGTGTGTTGCAGGGCCGGTGGTTGAGCAAATTGAACCGGGAAGCCGATCGCATGGATGCGAACTAAAGGGTCTCCCATATTGTCTTTGTGGTTTATCTCGCTGACATAATCTACTACCTTCCGAATTGACTCGCCCGTGAATTCATCGCCATAGACATAGACACTAATTTTTTTTCCAAGGGAATTGAATGACCTTATCGCTTCTGTAATCCCTTCGGCAGGACTGGAATTTGAGAATGCGTTCCATGTTCTTAGACGTTCGCTGATTGCGTCGCGCCTATCGGGACTGTCCGGTATCCACTTCTCTCGGTATGACGGAAACATGTAAGCACCCATGTCATTTAAGATCTGGATCCCTTTTACTTTAGGATAAACTCTAAGTGTGTCTGATATTTGCGCGATAACCTTTGGCCACGCATACCTGAACATACTGCCTGATGTATCAATGACGAAAATAATGTATTCGCTATCGATGGGTATCCCGCCTACTAAGTTAGTCTTTTTTTGATCAATTTCCGCGTACAGGCGACGCATTTCAGCGGTAAGGGTTTGATGTGCTATTTGCAGCTCTCCTGACAATACTGCATTCAATTTTTCTTCCGTTAATATGCGATTTTTCTCAGACTTTGCAGCTGTCATTTTTTGCTTAATACTCTTGCTTTTTAATAACAGTTGGTCTATTTCGCTACTTCTCTTTTGAACCACCCCTAGGAGAACAGCAGAGTTGTTCTGCAATTTAAATAATTGCCTTTGTAGTTGGGAAATGGCTGCTATACGTGGGTCCGCCGGATCTTCAGTACTTTTCTCTTCTTCAGATGTCGAAATGATTAACAGCAAGATAATAGCGCCAAAGCAGCAAGTAATAACGCTCAGAAAAGCGATACTAACTGGTTCCATGACTGTTCTTTTGAATTTCATGGCCAGTCGGTGGCCGGTGACAAGAAAGAGCCTGAGGTAACCCGCGCCACCTGCCAAAAAGCGGCGGGCGCCATAGGGTCTCCCTCAGTTGGCAGCAATATCACATTCATTGGGATATTAGGAGGGATGCGTGTCACTGCTAATTCGAAGTGTTTTTGGCGTTCTGCTCCAGTTACGGTATTTTTAGTAGGGTCTCTTAGGCCTCTCGTAGGGAGACCATCAGTAATCAGATAAACGTTATCGGGAGCGGGAGACAGTTCCGAGATAACCATTAGTGCACTCTCCAGATTAGAACCTCCATCTGGGATAATTTGCTTCAGTGCAGTAATGCTTTGATCAAGTTCGTTAGCGTTATTGACCTCCAGCCACTTTCCTTCAGAGTTAGGAATAATAGATCGAACAGTATCGTCAAAAGTATAAATTTGGTATTTGGCTGCCTGAGGGAAACGTGCACTAATCCAATCTATTGTTGCTAATGCTTGAAGCCATTTAGGAGACCTTCTTTTCACTTCGTCGCTCATGTTTCTGCGTCTTATGATGTTTACAATACTTTCATCTAACATGCTGCAAGATGCGTCTAATAAGATGAGAATGTTGTCACCTCCCAGACGCATCCCGGTCAGGTACTCTCTGTTTCCATCTCCAGTGTACGCTCTAACACCAATTGATTTTTCGTTGAGTTGTTGTTTTAGTTGCTCTTTTTTCTTTTTTAGACTGTCTATCGCTTTTTCTAAGGCTGCTCGATTTACAGGGGGTTGTGCTAATTTTTTCATGGAAGTTAATAGCATATTAAGTTTTTCTATAGCAGCCGTTTGTTGCTGTTTTTCACCCTGTATTTTTGAGGTATAGGAGATTTCTTTTTCTTTTAGAATGTTGATGTCTGACGATGCTTGTGCTAATTGTTTTTCTAGCTTTTCTATCTCGAAACCTAAGTAGTCACCTTTGGGGAGCGTCTCTTGTTGTCCGTGGTTTTTGGCAATCAGGAAAAGCAGTATGAAGGCGCCAAGCCCGCAAGACATGATATCTAAAAAGGATAAACTGAAGGCGGAAAATTGCTTTTTATTACGGGCCATTTTGATCTGAGACACGTATCGCGATGAAATGGTCTTCTCTATCAGCTACTACAATTTTATCCCCGATTTCAATCTTGCATTTGCCAACAACAGTCATTCCATTAACACTTACTTTAAGGCCTTTGCTTTCTATTATTGCGTGAGCATCTTTGATATAGCTCACCACATGTGAGTTGTTGGATGATAGACTGAATTTCCCGTCCGAATTGATATAGATTGGTGATGTCGATAAAGTCTGGGCACGTGACCCTGAAAGAATATGAGTGGCTGAAGACGGTTCGATTCCAAACAGTGTCGGTTTTACAGAATAGACGGCTGTTGGATGCTTGGTGGAAGGCATCTCTGTAATCAAGGCACAATCGTCTACGCCTTCTGGAAAAAAATCGAGGTTATGCATTATCCCATTTTGGGAATCTTCAAGAGTTAATGTTTGATACTCTTGGAAAATATTTCCGCCTTTTATAAACGCTGATATTGAGGGTGCAATCAGAACTGTCTTGTCATTAGGAAGTGCACGTGTAATAGGTGAAAGATTTTTTTGAAGCGAATTTATAATTTCAGAAGTGGGTATAGATGCGCTTCTTTTTTGGCCGTCATGTTCTATTTCATATGCTAGTTCTTGACGGGTATAGATTTTTTTAAGCCATGATGGCAAGACTTTCATCAACGAGTGCTCTGAAGCCACTGCGTATAGAGGATCGTACCTCGTTTGCTCTAAGAACTTTTTTGCAATGATGCTGGTACAGTTGGCATATATTTTTTCCGTTCCTACATTCTTTATTCTCTCAACCTTTCCCCGGGTAACGTTATCAGAGACTGTTATCTGGCAAACGCTACCTTCGTCTTTTTTTATGTCGACCAACAAGTAGTCGCCTGGTGCGCCTGTAAATGCTAATGCAGCAACATGAGAATCGACAAAGGCTCTAACTGGTAATTGCAGCGCATTGCATATTCCTAACAAAAGACTCAGTTGACGTTCATTATAGTAGGAAGGGACAGAGATTATTGCTTGTGCAGGCATTCCGATTCTAGACACTATCCCTTCAAGATGTCTGTAGACCAGATCTCCATTATGGCGGAAATTTTCTGCAGGGCAGCTAAGAGGTTCTTCTCCTAATTCACACCAATAGTGCCGATAAATAGCATGACTATTGTCAACCTTATCAACCGTAACTTCATGAGAAACAAGCATTCCGGATTCAGAAAGCATAGCTATTTCCGGACTAGTATCGATTAATTTACCATTTTGCCAAACTGTGATGGCAGAGTGACTGATTATGATGATGATTGGGCTCATAGATTTTTTCTTTGCTGGTAATGAAGGATTATTTATTTGCTAAATGTCGCGTGAGGTTTGCCTCACAATGCTGTTGACTGTCTAAAACAAATTGCTCTTGCACGCGCTGGAGCTGATGCAACAGCAGCATTATAAGTAGGCTAATTACTAGCGCTACAAAGGTTGAGTTGAAAGCGATTCCAAGATTTGCAGTGACTCCCGAGATATCACCATTCACAGCTTTATGGGCTTGCCCTAGGGCTTGACTGATGCCGCGCACTGTCCCAATAAAACCTACAGACGGGATTGCCCATACTATGTAGCGGATAGTTGACAGTTGTGAGTCCAGACGCTCAGCTTCTGTTTCACACATGTCTTTGATGACTTGAGAGACCTCTAATATTTTTTCCGTCGTGCCGAACCGTTGGAGCGCAGTTAGTAAAGTTCTAGGAATAAGGTCATTTTCTGCGGAGGAGTTTAATGCTTGAATTGGCCGTGAATATTGCCATGAATCTTCTGGAAGGATCCTAACTCCAGGGATGACATTGATTAAGGAGTCTTTTAGATAATTTCTCTGTTGGAGTGTCTCTGAGAATTTGAATCCAATGATCGTTATTGCCCAGAGCATTAATATGAAGCAAACCTCTTGCTCGTAATCTTTGATAATAACCAAAATAGAAGGTGATGCATTGAACGCAATCCCGGAGTCTATTTGAATTTGTTGCTCCGCTATGATCGCGTTTGCTTGAGGTCTGATTTGTGCGCTATATATTGCATGGATTATGGTTGCTGATATTAGTAGCGTCATGCATTGGAAAATAATTTCAGGCAAGGGGTTTTTCATTTTTTTTTGCTCAAATATCTACAGGGAATGGTACGGGGAAATCTTCTGATACTTTTTCGCTAGGCTTAAAAGTATCGTTGGGTAAAGGCTTGATTTGGTGTTCGGGCAGCACACGTTCCTGTGAATTATCAGATAATTGGCGCCGCTCTTCTTCGCTGAAGCCGCAGAAATGCACTAAGATCAGAACTAGGGTAAGAGTGGTTCTTTGCAGGAGTCTTTTGTTAGCGAGCATATCGAGCCATCCTGAAGCCAGTCGCTTTTTGCCCGTTGATTCCATGACGTCTAAAGCTGATCCGCAGCTCTTTGGCTTTGCTACTCATCCAACTCGCTCCTTTTATAACCTTTTGTGTTCCAGTGTGCGCACCTAGAGAGTCATATGTTGTGGCGTTAGACGGTAAGTCACTATAGTAGTCGTGAACCCACTCAGATACGTTCCCACCCATATCATAAATGCCTTTCTTACTTTTATTAAAAGTTCCTACCGGAGCTGAAAACTTATATCCATCTGTATAGCTTTTTAAAAACTCTATATTTGAACCATTAGCGGTCGTATCAGCATAATTTCCTGAAACTGCCGTAGGTGGGTACTGATTCCCCCAAGGGAAAGTATGCGGTTTTTTGTCCTTAAAGTCTTTTGCCACCCACTCCCATTCTGCCTCAGTCGGGAGACGGTAACCCGAAGACTCTGGGTTGACCCCTAAGAGTTCACCAAAACCGATATTATAAAATCTGTCCAAACCGTCACGCCGGCTTAACCAATTACAATAAAGTGCCGTCTGTATCCAGCTTACAGATACCACTGGATATTGTTCATGATTTGGGAGGCTTATTATGTCTTCGGTCGGAGAATATGTTGCAAGAAAGCGACGAAACTCTCCAATGGTGACTTCCTTCGTTGAAAAGTAAAAAGGTTTTTCTAATATGACTTTTCGACGTACTTCGTCAATTTGATGGTCTTCATCTGACTTCGAGGAACCTAAGAAAACCGTCCCCCCCGAGAACAATTTCATATCTTGTCCTACATAGGTGGTTACAAATCCCTTTCTTGTTTTACGTCGTTCTTCCTGCGCAGCTTCTCTTTTCGCCGCCTCAGCTGTTTTCAATCGGATTCTAAATTTTTTCTCAACCCCCGTCCGAGGGGTGAGCATGCTTTGGTATGTCGCGTAACCATCTCTAAAAATAGTGAATTCATGAGCGTGGGTCGGCAGTGTGAGGACTTGAGTGGCTATACCTACAAGTGCGCCGTCAACCATCAACTGAGCATCTTTAGGGGTCGTTTCAAAGCGTATACTTGCTAATTCGGGGACCAAGTTGAGTACGACGCTGGACTTATCAGCTGATGCAACTGAAATTGTTTGAAAGGTAGGCTTAAATCCTTCTTTAACAAACTCTATTTTGTGTTTGACATCGGGCGAAACTGCAGCCAAAAGAGGTGTCACCCCTATAAACTCCCCATCAATTGCGACAACTGCGCCCTCAGGAATAGTATTAATGTTTAGTTCTCCATCAGCTTTGGCGAGCGCTATCTCTCCGAGATTGGTCGGTCGCCCAGCTTTTATGTCCCAAGTTTTTGCCCATGTTTTGTAACCCTGCAAGCGCAGTTCTATTTCTCGTTTCCCGAAAAGCAACTCAGTCAGAAGAGGAGTATTGCCTAGACTGCGCCCATCGACTATTACTTGCGCACCCGCAGGCAACGAGTCAATTGTTGTGTCGGCCCAACCTGGAAGAAGCTTCGCAATTAAAGTCTGTTCTAACCCTTTTCCCTCTATATTTAAATCAGCTTGAAAAGGCAAATAACGGTCCACTTCCAATCTAATAGAGCGTGTACCAGCAGGAATCTCTTTTATGACACCTGGTATCTTGCCAAAAGAGACATCATCTATGAAGAGTTCCCCTCCCTTAGGAGGTTCAGTAGTTATGTTCAGTTGTCCGGGTAATGGAGTGAGAGCGATATTATGTTTTTGGCTGATGGCTTCGCTAACATTGAGTTCTTGCTCGTATGGTTGATAACCTCGGGCACTTATCTCTAACTGATGCAGACCAGGGCGTGCGAGCCAGGAGCCCCCAATTTCTAGAGTTGGCCAACCATGGAGTTCAATCGTTGCATGAGAAGGGCTTACCAAAATAGCTACAGATTTCGCTGTTAGCACGAACCAGGCGGCCCAAAGCGTGATCAGAAAGAAGCAGCCCAATTTTATATGATTTTTATTAAGTGATACTGATAATACCGGCTTTTTATTGCCAGGTTTAAAATCAGATGCTTGTATGTTTTGTTTCAATTTTTTGACCAAACAGTTTTATTTTGCCGCTTTTTTAACACATTCCACTCTTATTTCTTGCTCTTTACGAGGGAGTTTATGGGAGACAATAGCTTGTTTTTTAAAGTCATTATATTCATCACACCGGACTTCTATTAGGTGCTCTCCGGGTAGCAAGCCGAGCTCAGTCCGTTTGAATTTCCCAAGGGCAATATGCGGGTAAATTGTTACAGATGCTATATTGTCTGATTTGATAATAACCTCGACGGGCATTTGAGCAAGTTCAATTTCGCTTTTTAAGCGGGTGATTTGCCCCGACAAGCGCTTTCCTTTGACCATAATATTTTCCGAGCGCTCCAAAATGACTGTCGCATTCGTGTACCCATTTGAGATACTAATGCCGAGAGGGAATGATAAAACTCGTTCGAGTTCCTTATCGAGAGCCCATCTCTTTTTTGCATTAGTTGACAAGATAGCTATCTCGACTAGGCCAGAATCTCTCTTAGCTGCCTGTTTATAAAAAAATTCAGCCTGTTCCCAGTTTTCATTTTCTGAAGCACCATGTCCTTGGTTGATGAGACCGACTAGCTCAGCGTTAAGAAGACCATTCTCAGCCTGTTGGAGCGCCTGTTGTACTGCTGGCGAATCGTTGTAGTTTTGCGCTGCTTCAAAAAGGCGTTTAGCCTTTGAAAAAGTCTGCATTTTTAATGCAGAAAACCCTAGAGACATACTTTCTTGATATTTCTGATTTCGTTGTTGAAACTTTATTCTTTGAAGGGCAGATTCCGCCTCAGGATTGACTGGGTCAAGGGTTCGGGCAGCGGTGTATTTCATCACAGCAGTTTCTAATTCTCCAAGTTTTTCGTAGTAGGCTCCTTCAGCAATTAACGCACTTATCTGATGTAAGGATTTAATCCGGGTCAAGCCGACTTTCGCATGCTGGTTGGTCGGGTCTATCTCTAAAACCAAGTTGTAAGAGAGCATTGCTCGGGTGGTGTCTTTGTTTAAGATCGCTAGGTCGCCAGTTAAATTGTTTTCTTCTATCACTAGTGGGATAGTTTGTATCAATGCATCTGAGTCCTTGATGGCTTGTCGGTAATTTCTCTGTGCTGATATGTACTGGCCTTGCCGATAATTTTTTTCACCAGTAGCGATGCTCTCCTCAATCTTGAAGAAAGCTGTCTTTGTCCATCTATCTGGGTTTAGATCACGTATTGGATCTGATAGCCTCAGTACTTGAGCCAGCAGTGTTTGAGCTCTGAGGCGAGCAAGTTCCTCCTTATCGATATCTACCTCTGCATTGTTGATATCTAAAGGCTCACTCACTACTTCTTGATGAGAATTCTCAGAAAACAATATTAACTTAGATAAAAAGAATATCGAGCTTGCAGAAGCGAATATAATTGCCGCAATTAGGGCTTTCCTTGCGCGTGACGGCTTGGTGCCTTTAGGTGCTGGTAAATCAGAGTCAGGTTTGTTCGTGACGAACTGGGTTGGCTTGATGTCGATATGTGTTCTCAGGCTCAGTTATGTGTTTTCGCGCAGAGTCGGTTTATACGAAAAACTAATCATATCAGATTGTTATGATTAGTCTTGTGAAGAGCGATAATGTTTCTAATAAATCGTGGCATATTTAGCAATATGAAAAAAAATTAACTTCTTGTTAGGACTGTGATCCTGTATTCTTTTTTGCTTATAATACCTGCTGTTTAGCCGTTAAAAAAAGTACATAATGATGTGCGGAGTAAGTCGATGAAAAAACACTGTCTGGTTCTCATTTTGAGCACAATTTCTGCGCTGGTACTTAACGGGTGTATTTTAAATTCGACCGGGGAGAAATATCGGGCCAACTCTTACCAAGTCTCGCAAGTAAACCAGAAGCAGGCTGCGGAAGTGATAGATATTCTAGCTATTCTGCCCGCTCAGATCGCAGTCGATAATAGTGAAGCCCAGACAAATAGAGCGCTTCTTGGTGCAATCTTGGGGGCAGCGAGTGGAGCGGCCATTGGAAACGCTGTTGGAGGGCGCAACACTCTGGCGGGAGGTCTTCTTGGAGGTGCTGCGGGCGTTGCTGTCGCATCCACCAGCGAAAACACCGTTCTTGTTGAAGGTGTTACGATAACTTTCATACAGAACGACAAAACCTATAGTTCTTCTCAAGTCGGATCTAGTTGTGAATTTAAGCCGGGTGCTGCGGTTATGATTCAGACCAATGCTACTGAAACGCGGATCCAGCCAAATAGCAGTTGCCCTGGAAGCTAAGGCGAGACAGTTTTGATGAATCCTCGTTTATAGTAAAGCTTACAGACCTGACTTATAGCGCTTATATTCCTGCCATAGTTTCTCGGAGAGTTCCGCGTCTTTTTCCGATTCGGCGGCCTCTCGTAATTGACGGGCTACGATATCGTCATCTTTTTCCAGGAGTGAAGGACTTTCCGGTTTGGATTCTGCAACTCTGTTAGGGGCTCCGTAAGTTGAGCCTTTGTTGCTGCGTGCATCACCCGAAGAGACTTCAGGTGCTGCTGAGCCTCCACCAGAGCCAATTATTTGGGCATCGCTCATACCGCTATCCTCTTCAGCAGGAGCTCCTAAGCTTTCTTCTTTCGGTCCTTTTTCCGTCATCAGCAACTGATTCATAGAATTCTTGTGAGATTTTTGTAGTCCAATGTTGACCTTGATGCCGCCTGTGGTTTCTGCGGCTTGCGGGCGTCTGCCGTTGGTGGGAGAAAATAAGTTCGCTTTCAAGCCGTTAGTGTTTTGAGGCTTAGAGCTTTCCGTCCTCAGATCTTTTCTTTCCGAGGAATCCTGAGAGGTGGTTCTTGCCCGCCGAGATTGTTCACGGTCTTGTTTCTCTCCCATTCTATCGTTTGCAGGTTTGCGACTTGCGTCTTTCTCTGTAGATATTTCTTCTACTTCCACAAAAGCGGCATTTTTTACGGGAGGAGAGAAAGTAGGTTTTTTAGTCATGGAATCCTTGTTTTTCTTTTCTTGCGGATTCTTTTTGTCAGTTAGTTCAGTGGTTTGTGTTTTAGTTTTCTCTACTAAAGGTTTTTTAGTAGATGTTGTGCATGAAATCAACATGCAAATTGTTAGAGCGACTACTCCATATTGAAGTGATTTATACGCTGATGCGGCGAGCGAGCTAGATTTGTTATTAGAGCGCTTAAGCATAGCTTCTATCCTGTGAGAGCTTTATTAGGCAACGATGCTAGATCGAAGATTTGGTTTCTACCTTAAATAGTTTGGGTGAACCGCATTACTTTTATATTTTCAAGTTTCCTTCATCGGTCAGAATAAAGCTAGCTTCTGATTCCGCATATACAATGTTAGATACCATATCTGAGGCATGGGATTGTAGCTGAACTAATTTGCCTTTTTTCTTCACAAATTGACACTTTATAGCTACCGCGACTCCGATTGGCATAGCGTTTCGGTAACGTATTTCGGATTTAGCAGTAAACCCACTAGCTCCCTGGAGGTAAAACCAGTTAGCCATGGCGTCGTCTAATATCGAAAAGACGATTCCTCCATGGGTTACATTGTCAAAACCTGAGTGCTCTTTTTTTGGCGTGAAATTTCCAGTACACCCTTTTTCAGACAAAATGAATTCTATCTTTAGGCCAATTGCGTTGTCAGTTCCACAGACGAAGCAGTTCATTGCGTCGTTTCGGACTGGGGCATCTATATTTTTCACGCTATGTCATATCCTCATAAAGACTTTTTACTTTTAGGTTGACGCCTTTTTTGAAACCTGGGATTTTAAGATTTTGGTCAGTAAAAACAACTTCGTCATCGTCTATAAGGTCAGTGCCAAATTTGTATATAGGGACCATGTCACCCTGTAAGCATTGTTCGTCGTATTCCCGGGCCAGCGACTCTGTTTTTTCTCGTTTTGAAGAATATTTGCTCATTTTCTTTGCTCCGAATCTCTTCGCAAGCATATCGTTTGTCCGGCGAGGGGATAAAACGACGCCTGTAGCATTGTTCCCGCCAAAACCTTTGGAGTTTAGAAAGGCAACTTCTAATTCTGATCCTAAATTAGTGTCTTCGAGCGCAATAGCTAGACGTTGGTCATAAAGATCTTCGGCAACTTTTTCGATAGTTTTGATGCCTGGAAGAACTCCGTGGCTTAACACGCCGAGGGAACTGACCAATTGATCTGCACTGGCCGGTGCTAAAGAATGACCGACAAACGCTTTTATAGCCGTAACGGGCCAGCCATTGATACCAAAGGCCTCAGCAACTTTGTCTAGTACTTGGGTTTCGGTAGTTCTGTTTTGTGGCGTGCTTGAACCGTGTGCTTGCACAAAGCTATGTTCTCGGACAGCTCGGTCTCCTAGTAGTGAAGTAGCTGCAGAAACGGCTTTCCCTAGGGTGACATAGTTGCCTGGTCCTGGAGCAGAAATAGATTTTTTAAAGCCATCAGCATTTACAAACACATCTGTAACGGCGCCATATACTTGTGCACCAAGCTCTATCGCTAAGTTATCTTCCATTAGGACAAAATATTGGCCTGACTCGCCTAAGGTGAATCCACAGTTATCACCAAAAGGCCGGCTAGCACGTCTATAGTCTGGTGTCGTCACACCATCCAACTTGCATAACTTGTCGTCCGTAGCTAGAGCGCTCATGGCCACATATCCTTCGATAGCTTCTGGCACGAGAGGGGCTTCGGCATTACCAACGACTACAACTTTTCGTCTTCCGCTTTGGATATCTTCGACCGCAGCTCTTAGGTTATAGAGGAAAGATGCGCATGCTCCAACATGTGCGCCAGTTGCGCCGATACTGCCTAGAACATATGCATTAATAAAGTCGGCCGGCATTGTGTTCAGTCCTAAAGGTAACTGCTTTGCACTTACCCTTGAGCCTTTCAATCTGGCCTGCAACATACCGCCAGTTCCATCTTTGTCTAATTGGGACATTGCACTGGAGGCGTAGACGGCAATCTCGTCCGCATAGACATTATTTGTTATCGTCTGCCAATCAATACCCATTGATTTGACGGCATCGGATGCGCCGATTATCGCTAGTTGAAGGCCTCTGGGATGGAAGCGGGAATTATACAAGGCTGCTGGGTTAAAACCGGTGGGAAGTTGACCGGCGGCCTGAACAGAAAGTTTTCGAGTCGATGAAGCTTGTAGCGCTCCACCGTCGCCTATCTGGATGGTAGCGAGTCCGTCCTCAGATGACACCACCCGCCACCCATGTGGAAGTCGCTCCGGTACATCATCAGCGGATATTGAAATTTTCGTCATTGTCTTAGAATTATTTCTTACTTCCAGGTTCATGTGTCCATGGACCTGATTTGGGTCGAAAATGTTTTTTTCTAAACGTCTTATCAGCGTCCCATTGAGCACATCTTTTTGGAGGTTTAAATACTGTTTTTTAGACAGCGGATGGCCGTTAGTGTCGACCAGCACATTGTCTTTAAGATGAGCTAGGCCCATCATTGAAGCTAGCGATGCGACCGTTTCCTCTTGTAACTTTTCGTTGAGCGTTTCAAAAATCGTTCTATGGTAAGCGTGATGGAATGAGGAGCGGCCGGCCGCCCCTACGCCCCCAAAACCTACTATAACTGGTAAAGCTGTCATAAAGCTGTGATCCATTAATTTACTGTTCAGTATTTTATCTGACAAGAAATAGCCATAACCAGACAAATAGGCCATATTAGAGGTCAAATAAGACACATATGGGGTAATTGTGGCGAATCGGAAGATAACGAAAGTATTAAAAGTTGGCTTTATACTTACTCCAGGAATGCTAATCACGGGTACAGCACTGCCGTACGAGATGTGGTCTGCAGCGTTAGAAACTGTCAAAGTGAGAAGGGGCGCCTCGGAAGTAAAGCTTTATTTGATAAGCGTATCGAAGTCGTTATCTGGCCCACTTTCTCTGAAACCCAATTGCGATCTTCAGTCATGCCCGCAATTAGACATACTTTATTTACCTGCACTATGGCGCAATCCTAGAGTAGTGATTAATCAGCTTGGACAGAGTTTCTATGACACATTGGTCCATAGGCACGGTAACGGCACCCAAATAGCTGCGGTTGGGTCAGGTGTTGCACTTTTAGCCAAATCCGGTCTTTTAAACGGTCGTGTCGCGACCACTCATTGGCACTACTTTGACCAATTTGAAAGAGATTTTCCAGATATACATTTGAAACGTAATTTTTTTATCACCCAGTCGGGCACTTTATATTGTGCTGCGAGCATTAATTCTTTGGCGGATGTTACGGTGCATCTCATGGAGCGTTTTATTGATAAGGCCGTAGCCAGACATGTCGAGAGAAATTTCTCCCATGAGATAAGAAGAACTTATGACGAGTATAGGTATCTCGACGGTGGGCGCACGCCACTGGACGATGAGATAGCCTTAGAGGCGCAGGGGTGGATTTCTCAAAACTTGTCGACACAGATGAACATTGCAGATTTAGCAGCTCATTTAGGCGTCGCATTAAGAACGTTAAATCGCAGGTTCAAGGTTGCTACAGGCAGCAGCGTGAGGCAGTACTGGCAGAAGGAAAGGATAGTCTTTGCTAAAGAGTTGCTTGGTGACACCAACTTGTCTATCGGCGAAATTTCATGGCGAGTCGGTTATGGAGATGCAAGCTATTTCTCCAGATTATTCCAGCGCGAGATCTCCGTTACGCCCTTAGCCTATAGAAAAACAGTGCGAGCAAAACTTTTCCGGCTAGCGACCTGAGACGTTCAACCAAAGACGGGTTTAGTGTTAGTATATAACGCTTTAACATTGTTCAAATTTAGTTGCCTTGAGGTATGTGATGTCGGGACCAAAGTACTTAGAGTTCGATACAATAGGCCTGCATGGCGGGCAGCGACCGGACTCAGTTACAGGTAGCCGCGCAGTTCCTATATACCAGTCTGTAGCCTTTTCGTTCGAAAGCGAAGACGAGGCTTCATCTCGTTTTGATATTGCGCGTTCTGGTTACGCATACTCACGTATTGCTAACCCTACAGTAGCTGTCTTGGAAGAGCGGTTGGCCATGTTGGAAGGCGGTATTGGTGCTGTGGCTACGGCTAGCGGAATGGCTGCGATTCATCTAGCAATTGTTACGCTTGCTAGTGCAGGTAGTCACATTGTGGCTTCAAAAACTCTCTATGGGGGGACGCATAATCTCCTTTCATATACGCTTCCACGGTTTGGAATAACTACATCATTCGTCGACACCAGTGATCCTGATGCTTTTGCCCGTGCTATTAAACCTAATACGGTCATGCTTTTTACTGAGACTGTTTCTAATCCTGATTGTTCCGTAGCAGACATTCCTCGGCTGGCCTCAGTGGCTCATGAATTTGGTTTGCCACTTGTTGTGGATGCAACGCTGACCACGCCCTACCTCATGAAACCGATAGAGTTTGGAGCCGATATTGTAATCCATTCCCTCACTAAGTTTATTGGTGGTCATGGCACTACAATTGGAGGGGTTGTGATCGATGGTGGTGTTTTTGACTGGTTATCAAGTGCAGAAAAATTTCCAACACTATGTCAGCCTTATGATGGTTTCGATGGGCTCAATTTCGCAGAAGAGTTTGGGCCTAGCGCGTTTATTATTAGGGCTCGAAGAGAGGGCTTGCGTGATTTTGGCGCATGTCTTAGTGCCACTAGTGCTTTCCAATTGCTGCAAGGAGTAGAGACTTTGTCTCTTAGGATGGCTCGGCATGTCTCGAATACGGAGGCTGTGGTCGACTTCCTCTGTGAGCAAGAGTCCGTAGAACAGGTCTTTCATCCTAGGTTAAAAGAGCATCGGGATCATGAGCTTTCAAGGGTGCTTTACCCTAAGGGGACAGGTGCTGTCATGAGCTTTGAGATTAAGGGCGGCTATGAGGCTGCTAAAAAATTCATTAATGAATTGAATTTATTTTCTCACCTGGCAAATGTGGGGGACGCGAAGTCTTTGGTCATACACCCTGCGAGTACTACCCATAGCCGCATGGATAATGCTGCATTACTTCAGGCAGGGATATCCGAAGGTTTAGTAAGGTTGTCAATTGGGCTGGAAGACGTCTCGGACTTGATTTCTGATTTGTCTAAAGCTCTCTATCGTTCCCAGAAATAGGATGTAGCCGTGTACTTTGAAGTTGATGGAGAGAAAATTTATAGCGCGGGCAACTTGGCGTCTAATAATGGCAGCAAGCCGGTAATAGTTCTTTTGCACGGCGCGGGGATGGACAGTAGTGCCTGGGTTTACAATACTCGTTATTTCAGCGCGCAAGGACGCTCCGTTCTAGCTATAGATTTCCCAAATCATGGTCTATCGAAAGGTGGATTTTTGACGAGTATTGAGGCGATGGCCAGCTGGGTGTTGCGTTGTCTCGATGCCTTGGGTGTCGATGATTTTTCCGTTGGTGGACACAGCATGGGGGCATTGGTTGCTCTAGAAATTGCAGGCCTCGCGGGCAAGCGAGTTAAGAGAATGGCTTTGCTTGGCGCAGGGTTTCCGATGGAAGTAAGTCCCGCTTTGTTAGATGCTGCCTCCAAAGATCTTCGTTCCGCAAAAGATATGGTCGTTTTATGGGGACACGGTCCTGATGCGTATAAAGGGGGAAATACCGTAGCGGGGATTAACATAATGAAAAGTGCGCACCTACTCTTGGAGCGCTCTTTGCCGGGTGCTTTGTTTAACGATTTGAATGCCTGCAATGAATATCAGAATGGGCTTATAGCGGCAGGTAATGTTTGTGCCGTTACAATAATTATTTCTGGGAAAGACGATAAAATGACTCCCCCTCGGTCGTCTATGGGGTTGCTAGAAGAGATCAAAGAATCCTCTCTCGCTATTGTGGAGAAATCAGGACACATGCTGTTAAGTGAATGTCCTGAAGCCGTTCACTTGAAATTAAAAGAAGCACTTTTTTAACTTAAATAACATAGTACAAAGGATAAAAGTAATTGAAAGGCGTCAGGATTAACCTCGATAAAGATGTTTTTCATGCGGCAATTATCCTTATCACTTTCGCCTTGCTTGGAACTCAAAATGCGGTGCATTATCCTTTCGCGGTAATGTCAGCGATCGGACTCTGGCTCATCGTCAAAAACCCATCAGCAATATACGAAAAGGGCTCTCGAAATTTCTTTTGTGTATTTGCTTTAGTCTGGTCTCCGATGTTACTTAGTTTGCTAGGAGCTACAGACTTAGACAGCGCCAGTAAGACTACCTTTTCCTACCTACATTTTCTTTTTGGTGGTTACTACGTTTACTGGGCCGCTCATCGAGAAAAAACTTATAGACTTGTTGGCACAGGAGTTTTTGCGTTGGTTTTTTTCGCTCTTTCAGATGCTCTTATTCAGTTTATTTTTGCAGTGGACTTGTTTGGATTCCCCTATGACGGAGCTACTTTGAAAGGTCTGTTTTATCCGAAGGAGCGACTAGGTATTTTTTTAGCAGTTCTATCTCCTTTAGTCCTGTATGTCATTTCTACAAAGAGATATAAAATATTTTTTTATGTGGCGGCTATTCCGCTCATTGTTTTCATTTTATTACTGTGTGTGAAGCGCAGTGCGTGGATAATGCTTGGACTCTCAATGTTGGGATTTTCTTACTTAATCTGGATGAACTATGGCACCACCAAAAAATTTGTGGCGATGGGTTTCTCAGTACTGACCGCCTTTAGCCTTTCTTTTGCTGTAGTCATGTACACCCCGACTTATAAGAACGAGGTGACCTTGAGTTCTGGCTTCTCTTCGGGAGATCTACAAAAAATAGATATCGCCAGCAATTATCGGCTATCGCTTTGGAGAACTGGCCTCAGTATGTTTCTATCGGAGCCTGTTAACGGGATAGGCCCGCGTGGCTATAGGCATGTTTATGCAGAATACGCAGATCCAACTGATTTTTGGCTGCGTGGTGGTGAAAACGGGCAAACTCACCCGCATTTGCAGGTGTTGGAAATCGCGGTTGAGACAGGTCTCATCGGTTTAATAGGCTTCCTTTTTGTATATTTGTTCTTTCTCAGAGAGATTTTCCGCGAGACGAAGATTTCGATGAAAGCGATATGGGTTTTAGCTGTGTTGGTCGCGTGGTTTCCGCTTAATACGCACCTGGCATTTTATGGGTCTTACTGGGCCAGTTTCGTCTGGCTTTTGATTCCTTTGGCGTTAGCTCAGCCTAGCGCCGAACTATCCAGGAAAAAGGTTCCAATTTAGGCAAGGGTTGTTCGGAAGGTTAGCGGCA